>Ga0080013_1000143_pt1 | contig 98812 bp, 114 predicted proteins | sample ETNvirenome_6_85_FD_69236 | JGI IMG/M metagenome (GOLD analysis project Ga0080013, IMG submission 69236) | Marine viral communities from the Pacific Ocean - ETNP_6_85 (SPADES assembly) (version 2) | ecosystem: Environmental > Aquatic > Marine > Oceanic | place: Pacific Ocean | collected 2013-06-19
CACAAATATTTTCTGTTCCGGTAATGTGTATGTTTTTTCAATGTAATCTGCAATTAATGCTAAATCTTTACGATGAGCAAATGTACATAATAAATGCGTTCTTTCCAAAATTCATTCCCTATAATTTATTCGCCGGCACCTTTTGCCGCGGCTCGTTCAAATGGACCAGTTGGTGCCATACCAACAGTATGGGCACCTTGTGTAGCGCCGCCACATGTACATTTATCTGTAGGTACAAAATGTAATATATCAGATGTGCTTTGATAAAATAATACGCCGGCGCCATTTCCTATACCCGATGACCGCATATCTTCATTTAATACTTCTTGTAATTTAAGTAACGCATCTGTGCCATCATCTATATTTCCATATTTTTCATCTAATGTCGCGACTATACTAATCTTGCCAGGCGTTACAGAATCATATAAATTATTTGTGGCACCATATGTTGGCTTTGATTTAGCTGTTACGCTTAGATCGCCCCCAGACATTCCAACTTTTTGTTGTAATAGTCCGGATAATTCACTTTTGGCATAAGTACTTAATCCTAAACGAATATATTGTCCATTAGATGTTATTTCCTTAACATGCCAACCTATACCATTTATATTAACATCATGAACTGCATTTGCACCGCCCATTTTAGAATCTTTAAATAATAATGGTACTACGAATTCACCACGACCTATTTCAGTTCCTTTTGATCCACCCTTACCTGTTCCTATATCAGCTACTGCAATCATAGATGTTGGTACTGGCATCTCATTAGGCGGATTTTCTAGACTAAATAAATCCTTTCCTAATTGAATTGGATCAGCTGAATAAATTGCATCTAATACAAAATTTATATATCGCGCGGTCCAAGTGTCTTGTGTAATAGAATATAACACATTATATAATTTTCCCATCTTAAATACAGGAATTAGAGCACCTTCTGGCTCACTTCTACCGTCCCAATCTGCAGAATATCCAATTTTTTCTAGCCATCCTTGCCATGAAGGATCATCATGAAATGGGGCATCAAATGCGCGTTTAGATACTTTTACTTTCTTTCCAGATCGTTTCATCGGATCAAATGGAACTTTCTTCAACTTCTTAAGCAAAAAATCTTTCATTTGTTGTATTTCTGACCGATCTAATTGAAATTCCATATCCTGTATGGTTACTAAATCTTCATTGATAGATGTATCTTCAAAAATAATATATTCTTCTAAATTATCATCTGCTTCCTCTACTGGCTTAGCATCCAAAAAGGCTTGATCTAATTGAAAATCGTTTTCTTCCAATACCTTATGTAGTATTGTTAATTCCTCATCAGAATAAGGATAATTGGCATAACCATTTGGTAAACGATAAAACCATTCGTTTATAATCTTCTCAGTGTTCATATCATTTATAAATATCAGTTATTTAATTTTATTTGTCATATCTTGCAGATCATGTAGGTTGCTTCCGGCTTTAAGTTTAACTGGCATTTTACCGTTACTACTCATCAAGTCTTTTAATTTCAATATGAAATCTCGGCCATCAGTCATATCATAATCAAATAACAGACTATCATATGTATATAAAATCACTTTGCTATTATAATTTTGTATGAATTCATTTACTTCATTGATAACACTTAAACTATATTCTGTTTCCATGCTCTGTAAAAAATAATTAAATAATTTATTGGCATTCATATCGCCTAATGATTTTTTATATAATTTACGATTATATATTCCAGTTTCAATATATCCATCATCTTCAAAATTAATCCATAATTGATTTACAAATAATTGCACTTTCTGGAAGAATTTTATATGCGCATATTCTTTGGAAACTCCGCCATATATTTGCCGGAATGTTAATTGTTTACTTTGTTCATATTCAGATTGATTAATTTCTGTTTTATCGAAATATTGTTTTGCAAAAAATTCATGTACATTACCTTCCGGAAAATCATAACCTATTGCCATTGCTATTAATCGTAAATGATAACTATCATAATCAAATTCTAATAACATTCCTCTTTCAAATCTACTTATGAAAGATTTCCTAGTTCCATCTTCTTTGTTAAGTGCTGCATAATTAACTCCGCCATATCTATTACTTGGTCTTCCTGTAGATGTATATATGTTATATTCCGAATATGTTTTTCCGGCTACTAATCCGTTTGAGTTAAATGATTCATAATATTGTTTTTCATTTACTCTAAGTCCGTTAAATTCAATTGAATATAGATTATCTATAAACATATCATTATACACATCAAACGCAGAATCATGTTGCCAAGTTTCATATGATTTCATAAACACATCTTTGATATTTTGGCATCTTTCAAAGTGTTTTACCATTGGAATTATATCATTAAGATTAACTATATCATGGTATCTTTTAAAATAAAAATGGTGTGCTTCGGTATCAACATCCTGTAATTGTAGGTGTCTATGTGTTTGCCAATACTCTACAAGATCTGCATCTTTACAGGATATATCCAGTACAAATTTCAATTGTTTCTTTCCCAATACAAAGATACTTCTGCTACTTGTAGCCCCTGTTAGAAGGTCTCTTTGAAGGTGCATACACTCCGTATGAGCCAGCGACAATATCCATTCCTGTTTGCTATCAATCATGTATACATATATAAAACTTAATCTATTATGTATAGCATGTACAAATGGGTCAGACCATACAGGAACCCAAAATGAATCGTTATTTTGCAGTTCTGTTTCCCAAACTTTAAAATCATCTGCACAGTCTACAATTAACATCAAATTAAATATAATAAAAATTTATCGGAAAACCAAATTATTGTTTTGCCCAGACAGGAGAGTATTCAGAAAATTCTAACAAATTATTAAGGTAGTCAGATATACCGGGCATTGTATTATCCATAGTTTGTAATTTACCAGAATTAATAAATTTTATAGATATATCTGTGCCACTTATTTTCCAACGAATTGATGCTCGTTTATATAATGCTTCATCTATATCTGCCCCAACAAGATCAAATTGATCCCTATTTACTTCTGTTATAATTCGGTCTGGTCTTCGTTGTACAAAGAATCGTAATATCCATCCTTGTGAAATATCATCAGTAGTTGGTTTAGGTAAATGAAATGAAGGCGCAATATGAGTAGGTGTTTTCTGCTTTTTTATAATGTTATATTTTCTAGATTCCTTTAATGGTTCAGTTACATATGGATATAATAATTGTCGTTCTGTAATTGGTGATGGATCTGTATAAATAGTTCCTTTATCGATATGATAATATCCTACATAGCTTTCTCCAGAATATTCAAGAGACAGTTGATATTCATTACCATCTGTCCGGAGACCTACTTTAACATCTTCTTTATTATAGTATTGTGTTCCCATTATTATCGTATATATTTAGTATCAGATTGTTTCTAAACCTGTACCGATTTCTTTAAGCGTTTTTTTCCATTCGTCTAATGCATCCCTTTTAAGTTCAGACATCATAGCTGATATACCTGTTTTTGCTGGTTTTGTAATCTCATCAGTTATTGTAACGGTACCGATATTATTAGACTTTAGACGACAAACAGTTTTTACTTGAGTTACCCAGACGCCACTAGCTTCGAATTCGTTTGCTACCTGTAATACTGTAAATGCTGTCGTAAATCCGTTTATGTTTTGGTATCTAGCTGGTAGGAAATCTGTAGAAATATAGTCGCCAAACTTAAAACCATGTATACCTTGTAGTGTCAATGTTAACTGTAATGGGTATGGCATTGCTTCCTGTTCGGCTTTTTCTTTAGAAGTTAGTCCAGAATTATATAGTCCAGATAAAGCACCTGCGGCAGCAGTTGCAGTTGTAGTATCGAACCCATTTTCAAATAATTTCATGCGTATCTGAAATAGTTCGTTAGCGTACTCTTTTAACTCTTCTGCTGTAGGTCCAATATTTGCATCAGTTTCTGTAGTATATTGTGTATACTTGCCGGTACCGCCGATAGCACCGTCTTCAGCGCCACTTCTAGCCCAAGCTTCCGCGGCTAATGCTTTAGGAACTTTCATTTGAAGATCTTGTTTAATAACATTTCCATCATGTGATGCCAATTTAAATACATGTGGCTTAATATGTTCATCATAAATGGGTTCGTTACCATTAACAATCCAAAATTGATCTGCCTTTGTACCAATCTTTATCTTGTCCATTTTCATTAGTTGCAAAGTTATATATCCGGCGGTAACATCTTTTATTTTAGCAAATATCTTATTTAAAAATCTAGGGATATCAAATGCTGTATATCGTGTTATTCCACTTCCAGCATCTACACCTATATTCTCTATATCTACCATTATACTTCTTAAATAAGTTCTAGATAATAATATATTTTCACACCATAATTTATTTCCATAACCAGGGCCGGAGCCGTATGTAGTAAGAGTAGTGCTATCAATATTTTCCGAGCCGGCCCATGCGGCATTTTCTCTAGTAGGTAATAATCGAAAATCTTTTCCGTTACTGCGATCAAATTTGGTTACGCCCGAGTCTCCATCGTCAGGCTCTTTCATGCCGGTACCTACTACATAATATCGACCGAAGGTACATTGAAAATTATCTGCAGCCGGTGATGTAATTAATACGTTCCGGGGGTCAGTAGAAATCATAAACTTTCGCGGCGAAGCTGTTGCGTAAATTTGGTATATCATGTCCTTTATTTTGCCGGCAATTTTACAGTTATTAGACCGGTATAATATCCAATAATTAATTAATCTATGTACTATATAACCTAATGAATAATAATATTCTATAGAATCATTTGTAATCTCCATGCCGGCTTTTTTATTAGTATCATTGAAATCTGGAATATTATCCATTCTATAAGCGACGGCGAATCCGGCATAAGGGAAAGGATTATTGACATGATGATGGTGCATTGAGTTCGTATATCCACCACCATCTAAACCATCAGGTGTAGCGTTTAATAATGAAGCCTTTTCCTCTCCTCCATGTCCGCCATGGAGTCTAGCTGGCCATTCCTTGAGCGAGGTTTTAACTGAGGAGCTGCCGTTTACTCCTTCTATCGGGAACACAACCGGTTTTCGATGTTCTACGAAATCTAATGCACTTGAATCTGTATCGAGATCTGCACCCATCGCTGCTTGCATATCATAATCCAATACTTCTGCTATTGTTTGAACACCACGGCCTTCATTTGTTCCTTCCCAATCATATGTAAAGTATTTACCGGCTTTTAAACCGGCTATTGGACTATCCATCTTCACTCCGGTAGCTAATGTTCCGGGACCAACCATTTTAATTTTAACTTCAATTATACGTTTATCAATATATCTCCATGACCAATCATAAATTACCCAGTCTTCTTTTGGGGAGTAACCGGCATGACCTCCATACTGTATCTTCACATGTTTACCTAATGGCGTAAATAACTGCTTATCTAATTCATTAATCTGTTTTAATGAACCAACTATCATGTCAATTTCAGCTTTACGTAGTAGTCCTTTATCACCATCTAACCGGAACGTCGCGCGTGTTATGGCCGGTATAGCATATTTTTTTGCTTTAAGGCCAGCTAGTTGTGATGTCATAATGCCAGATGTTACTGTTTGTCCAAATGCGCTTTGTCCAGGTGCTAATAAGGCCGATGGGTCACCGATTACAGCTGCGGCAAATCCAGCGCCGACATTTACGTTTTGTGACCATGTACCAATCTTGCCAGATTTAACACTCAATGAAGCTCGCTGTAGATGGCCCCTAAATCTCTCTACATCTTTGGGATGGGTTGATAATAATAATTGATTTGTTAATACATCACCAGATTTTTTCCAATTGGTACCAGTCTCTGTTAACACATCGCCCCATATCCTCACAATACCTTTTGAGATGGCCTTTTCTTTATCCTTCATTTTGCCGGACCAACTCGATTTTGCTGTTACCTTTAACTTCCCTGTAGGTTGCCGCTTTTCCAGTAGTTTTCTGACCTTATCATTGACCGGTCTATAAAACATGTTTCCCATTATACGTTATTTTGCCAATCGTTTAATTCACCAGTTAAATCATTTATTTGAGGTCCCTGCGGGATACGTATCTGCATTTGTAACGGTACTACAAATGTACCTTTACCTATATTATTACCTAACGCAATTATCCACCATAGACCAGAATCACCATAATACTTAAATGCTAAATTATCTAGTCGCATGCCAGCCTTAGAGTATATATAAATGTCTTCCTCAGACAATTCTAAAACAGGATACCGGCTTGTATTATACATACGTTTACCGGTTTCACTTCTTCTTTGAGTTACATATTCATACCTATCCATAATACCTTTTCTTTTATGCTGGCCATGCTACATTATCTAAACCAGTAAATATTTTATTTTTCAGGAAGGATGCTTTAAGTAAATTAAGATCTTCTCTAACGACCGTCATTGTATAATCTACCATTGTATACATCGGGACTCCAAATTCTAAATCCCATGGGGTCTCAGTATCCCAATCATATGTTAATGATGTACTGAGACCACTAAGATTCTTAAATATATTTCCTACGGTAAGGGACATTGGCAATGGATCAAACGTGCCATCACTAGCATCATAATCACCTAAGGATGCTGCTTGAGCTAACCTATCTAATTTTTTCCAAATATTTTGCATTTCTACTTTACTTTGTGCTGCTACCTGAAATGATATATTAACATCAGCAGCAAATCTATCATAAGTATAATTTTCTTGTGCCATCCCAAACATACGATATGTTTTAAACTGCGGATTAAAACTAATATTTAAAGACGTAATAAATGCTCTAAGAATAAAAAATTCACCGGATACATTAAATATAAAGTTTACAAAATCTTTAACACCTTTTGTACCGTTATACATTTCATTAGGCGCTAATGCATTAACTAGATCTACGCCTTCGCCGGTGCCGGCATATTTACTTGTTGGATTGGTTCTATCCAAACCTACCTTTCCTGGGTCTCCTATTTTAAATTTACTATTAAGATTATTATTAGTATAATCTGCTATACCCGGATTGCTTATAAAGGGGGTTTCATTTCCTTGGAATGCCCCATCTTCTCGGAAATCGTTTGGTATTATATTGTTACCAAGTTTTTTTGGTATATTCCCGTATGCAACTGCTGAATATCTGTTAATGTCTGCAGTATTAGGAGTTAACAATGCAGGAGCTGTATCTGTTACTTCCGTAGGAGTTTCCTTATCGGAAAGTTGTGTAACTTGATCGGCTTTCTTATCATTAATCCATTTTTCTTCGGCATCTATATCAGCAAATCTTGTAAACTCAGCAGGAGCTTTTTTGTTAAGATATGTACCAAGTGCATTTTTTTCGCCGGCTTTGCCTTTTATTCCGGTATATTGTTTTTCTGTAGTAAATGAATTATAATCGCCCAGGCCTGTATCAATATTCATAGGAAGTTTAATACCTAACTTCCGGAATGTCTTTTCAAGTATTTTTTTGCTAACCTTTTTTACTACGATTCCCAATTGGGTCTTTAACCGCGAATCAGATGCACGCGAAATATCTGTACGTATAAGTCCGTATGTAGATCCAGGACCTGTTATGCCAGATAATGTTGAAATTTTCTCACCTACACCACCACCAATATCTTCCGCGGATGTTATAAAAAGTTCATCACGCAATAAATACAATCTATTCTGCGTTACTGGTTTTCCTCGATCTCTAACAACATTATGTTCATATTTTCTAGGAGCACTAAATGGTGTTAATCCATGTCGGATAATATGTTGGCCAAAGGCACTTAATCCTATTTGTGCTATGGTTCCTAATGGAGTATAAATTTTTGTTTGTTGTATAATACCAGCTCCGAGTATTCCTGGCTTGTTTCCTATAGGTTTAGAAGCAACGCCCCGGGGGGTTTCAACATTAGGATTAGTTAACTGTAATCCTATTTGTTTAGCAATAAATAATAATCCTTGTGGTTTCGCAAGAAATTTTCCTATTCGTACAACATCAATAAGAGATCTTTCTGTAGCAGATGCTATACCTCCTCTTATAAGTCCATCATCAAAACCTGAGTTAAATCCCCAACGCTGTGGACTCGAGTTATCATCTCTTTGAATTCCTCTTAGGATAAGTGGTTGTCGAAAATATCCTGTTGCATTATACGCTTCATCACGTACTTTATATTTGTTATATATCTCATCAATAGGTGAATCTGTTATATATGTTTTGCCAACAAAACCAAGTGGTGCTCCAGTACCATCAAGTGTAGCACGTTTCAATGCATCGGAATATTTATTTATTCCAATTGGATATCCTTGAGCGATATTTTCATTACCATGGACTCCTGTTTTAACAATCTTATATGTTTGTGTCCAATCTGGATTAGCTAATATTTTATCACCAACACTAGGATAAGATGTTGCTTGTTTAAAAGGAAATCCTTCTGGTCCGACGGCAACAAATTTTCGGTATTCTGCATCTAACGGACTAACTTTCCAATCACTATATGTAATTGCAAGAAACCCATTATTACCATTAAAGTTAACACTCTTTGCTTCATCTCCATATCTTTTATTTGGGTTAAATCCTGTATGTGTATATGGTTTCCATGTTGGCCAAGTCGTCTCTCCTAATCCGGGTATCATAGTTTCTTTGAATGGATATCCTTGTCCACCTTGGGCTAGGAAAGAAGCATTTCCGGCACTTCTATATGTCCGGTCATCTATATAAAATGAATCTTTGGCATCCTGGCGGAAATTAGACCTACCATGATCTTTATCATCATACATCAATGGACCGCCAGTTGTAAAAAATCTATTTGTTGAACTGATATGCTTAAATAATCCTTCGTTTATATTAGGAAGATATTTATCCCTGAAAGTTTGTATACTATCAGAAATATATTTTGCATCTCTAATAATTGTATTATCAACAGTTGGTCTAGTAAAAGTTAATCCCGTAACACCCGTAAATTCAGTGTCATCCATATGTGTACGTCCTAATGTAAATCCAATTTGATCAGCATTAGAACTAGGAGGTCCTGATGGATTATAAACGCCATCATAAGCACCAATAATTGTATTTGGTACCCCCGGCCTATTAAATTGTTGATCTGGGACCTGGCCAGTTACGCCTGTAAATTCGGTGTCGTCCATGTGTTTCCGGCTTAATGTAAACCCCGGGGCATCTGTATTAGAAAAGAAATCTGTGGCGCCTATAATTGTAGTTGGTACATTTGGTCTATTAAATTGTTGATCTGGGACCTGACCAGTTACACCTGTAAATTCGGTTGGATCTAACATTCTACGATTAGTAGTAAATCCGGGTTGATCGGCATTAGAACTTGGAGGACCTAATGGATTATAAGCACCATCATATCCTGGTGCTTGGACATTGTTAGAATAATTACCGGGACTGAATTGCCCGGTCCAAGTTAAATCTGATTTTAAATCTATTAATGCCATATTGGTCCTATGATCTGGTTATATCAAATGTATTATCATCTGCATTCATACTCTGTATCATTAATGGTGTTTGGGAGTCTAGTATTGCTACTGATGGTGTATTAGCACTTTCTACAAATGCTGATTTCATAGCTTTTAGTTCATTTAACATCTCTTTCAGTACCGGACTGTCATAACTAATTGATGATCCTCCCATGTCTGGTGTAGTGCCGAATTGAGATCCCATGGACAATCCGTCGCCTTTTTTACCTTGGAACACTCCATCCATTTGTGGTGATGATACTACAGGTCCTCCGTTTGGATCGATACCAAGGTCACCTCCCTGTTTAACATTTTGGGCTCTATTAACAAGAGTTATGAAGCCGGCAATAGCTGCAATTGCTATCGGCACACCAATTAGTAATGGCATGGCAGCACTTGATACCCAAGTAGCAGCGGCGCCGATTCCCATCCACTTAGCTAAGTTTGCCAGTAAAACTGGAATGTTTGCTATTCCTCTTGCTAACATCACTCCCATTGCAGGAATAATCACGGCTCCTAAGACCATTCCAATACCGATGAATGTATTTTTAATCCATTCGGCTATGCCAGCGAAAGCTTTTCCATCTCCTATCAAGCCTCCAAATTTATCTGATATCCATGCAATAAAATTGCCGATCTGTCTAAATGGCCACATAAGTCCTTCTACTAATGGTACAATAGCATATTCTAATATGGCACCTATTAACTTCATTGCCGGTAAGAAAGCTTGAATCACTTGATTGGATAACTGTTCCATGGTACCGGATATTTTTTCAAATTGTGCATTTTCCGAAGCCCTTTGTCTTATTTGATCAGCTTGTAAATCATTAATTGCTGCATGAGACAAACCTAACTTACTAACATTTGCCATTTCTTCATCTGTTAGATGTCCTAACTTATCTCTCAACGCAGCTGCACGTAATAATGCATCTGGTTCCATTTCTGCGGCGGCTGCCAACTTTTGTAATGTATACGGACGCATTTTAAGTAGGTCATTATATGAACCAGCTTGATCTAAAATAGATTCTGTAGCGTCTGCTATTTTGCCATCTAACACTAATTGCCTGGCAGTATCAAAATTCATCGCTCTACCCATCAATGCTTGTGCTTCATATTGTTTTGTTAAGCTTCCTTCAATATCTAATAATCCGTCAGCTACTTTAGACATATCAGATACACTCATTCCTAGCTTGGCGGCAGCGAATGCAGTTTTAATCATTTGCTTGGCATTGCCGGCCATCCATTTAGATAACAACTTTCCGTTTTTTTGTAAATCTTTCATCATCTTTCCAGGTGCAAGTCCATGAGCTTCGGCCATGGCTGCAGCAAAAGCTTGCATGTTGCCGGCAACTTCTGGAGTAACGTTTCCCATTACCATAAGGTCCATACTTACTTGGCTAGCAAGTTTTGCGCCATATCCAAACGCTTCTCCAAGTTGAGCTGTTTTAGCTACTGTAGCCGTACTTATATCTAACATTTGGCCCATTTCTTCTACTTGAGATGCTAATGCGTCTCGTAGTTCCTGATTATTAACTAAGCTGGTGTGTTCTATTGGGGCCCTTCGACGTATGGCTTCATCTATTTCAAATGCATGTGCACGTGATATCCCCATGGTCTCGGCCATTTTTTTAGCAGAATCTTGTAGTGCCTTTAATGTTGTGACGGCTAGGCCTAATGCAATAGCTAATCCCATTGCAGCTAAATTTACACCTTTCAATCCTTTTTTAAATGCTGCTACGCCTTCGGTTACCGTTCCCCCAGGGGCTAGAAAGGCATTGATGCCCTCATTAAAAGCTTTTTGGAAATCTTTTTTTAATTGATCTGCACCAAGCAGTTTCGATATATATTTCCCACCTGGTAATTTATTTATTGCTGACTCAATATTACCTGCTATATCTAGTCCTAATTGCTGAAACTGTTCTAGGCCGGCCCGAGATATATCTAACTTTCGTTTTCTTAAATTTATTTCATCCTCTAACCTAGCCATAAGGTCTCCCTGGAGCCTCAGCTGTTTCAGTTTATGCAAAAGATCTTCTTTATGTTGACCTGTCATGACTGTACGGTGTTTCCAAAGATATGTTAACATATCTTTCTTTTCCTTCTGTAAACTAGCTGCATGATCTGATTGTCTAATTTCAGTAGTTAGTATATCCTTTGTACCAGAAAGTATGTCCTGTAATGTTTTTACATAATCTTTCCGAAAATTCATGGCCTGGGCCATTTCAGAATTAGACTGTCGTATGAGACCCATTATCTCTTCATATTGTCGACGCAATATTTCTGCTTGACGGATTTGATCCTTCATGTCTACCTGAGCTCCCCCAGGGGCCATTTTAGCAATTTGAGCTGTCATTTTTTTGATTTCATCTAGTAACTTTTTATACTCGGCAGTAATCTTCTTTAACTCATTAGCAGTATCGGTATTTTGTTTTCTAGGCGCCATTATTTTTTACAGATTGGATCTTTTGGCCATTCCTTACAAAATGCGCGTACGGCCCGGGCGTATTCTTTGGTATGTGCTTCAAGATCAATTCCATCAGCCTTTAAGTTTTCATCAAAATCCTTTTGTGCTGTTTTTAATGCCCTTTCAAATGCAGGTGCAGTTAATGTACGTAATATTAGCTTCAAAAAGCCTTCCGTTAGATTAATTTTCTTTAAAGCCTTTTTTTCAAATTTGCTCATATGCAACAGTCTTATTTTATTATAAATATATGAATATTGAATTAACGGATCTAACGGAAGCTAGGTTTTTTGACACGTGACTGGGATGACTTGGCTTTTCGCATAGCCTTTTCATTTGATTCCTTTTCAGCCTTATGTATTTTATTGATTTCTTTTAAGTAAAAGACGCGGAGCCATACTGGTAAATTATAAACATCGGACCATGTGAATCCTCCTTTACCGTAATAGATGAGCTGAAATATTTGCTCATGAACAATGCGCCTATAGTTAGGCGCTAGGCCAAAAAAAGTTCACATCGATTGGTAAACTAATATCAAATGGATCTCCGGAAAGATTATCTACTAATGTAATCTTGAGATCTAGATCAGGCTGAATAGTGCTGACATGATTACGGAATTGTATACTATCAATAGCTAACAACTCTTTATTAACAAAATTTCTAATATATGCTTTGTCTTCCTTACCATCTATAGATGTAATCATATGAATTAACCTCGTTGTTAATTGTCCACTTGAACTGCCTCCAATTGTTTTAATCTTTTTAAGAGCTTTTATTTCAGCATCGATAGCAACATTATCACCATGTGTTAATAATTTGAACGTTAATTTACGTTTACTTGCTGGGAAAGTGTATTCGAAGGAATTGATACCCTGAGTGACTTTGGTTTCGTCTATATCATCAATTTGGAGAGTGGTAAGATCTATAGTATCTTTTTGCTTTTCTCCAGCAGGGGTAGTTGTTTCAAATTCATAATCTTTTCCATATCCCATTATCCTAGCAGATATCATGATCATGTTCTTATCACATATCAAAAGATCGTTATAATTAAATTTTGTAACAATAAGAGCCCTGAATAAATTATCTAGGACTACTCCTTGTTTAATATATGATTCCGTCATAAGAATATCTTCTTCTTTAGCGGTCATATATTTTAATTCAATAGTACCGTTGGCTAATGGATGACCTTCAGGATATAATAATCCTTTTGAAGGTAAATCTACTATTTCTGTAGGTACTGTGTATTCTGTTTTTTGTGCTGTTTCTTCGTTAACCATAATTTTTTCCCGTAATAACTTGTTTAATATAAATATGCCTGAATAGTAAAAACCCCCATGCTATACAGGCATAGAGGCTTTAATATATAAAATACAAGGAATTTTAAAATTGTAAAATAGCGTAATCGTATTTAATAGTAAGTTCAATGTTTAATGGATCTTCTGTTGCCCAATCGGCATCTCCCATTGTCATGGAACTAATAAATGCTCCTTTGATTTCCCATTCTTCTACTTTATCACCTACTGGTCCTAACGCGTTAAACCTAAGATTCTTTTTGTAAAAATCTGAGTATCCATCTCTACCTGTTACACTCTCATGATGTAATCTAATCCATTCCATCACTGATTGAGCACCTGATGGTACTACTGGGTCATATAAAGTAATTGTAATGTCCTGCCATCTACTTTTGCCTTTTAATTTACGTTCCACATTAATGTGATCTAAAATTATTTCGCCTTGATCTAATGATGGTCTAGACGCAGCTTTAATAATATAGCTAGGAATGCCTTCTATATACATTATGAACCGGTTTGATACCTTAGGCTCATAAGCGGTATACATTATTTCATTCGGTTGTAATAATTCTGCCATAGCTGTTATCCCTGTTTATTTTTAAATAAATATGCAAAAATCAAATAATTTACTATACTATTCTGGGAAAGCTGCTCCTGTAGGTAGGATGTTGAAATCAATGATTATAAACTCGGCCGTCTTGGTAGGCTGTAAAAATATCTGACCTACCATTTGGTTTCTATCAATTACATCCGGAGTATTGTTAGTTTCGTCCATAACAACTTTAAAGGCGTATAGGCCTTGACGTTGCTGTACAGACTCTAAATAAGGATTAACTATATTTAAAAATCTATTTCTAGTGGCTGATGTATTCTGTTCAAATACCAAAAATCTCGTAGCTGATGCAATAAATTTCTTGGCAGCAATCAATAACCGTCTAACATTAATCCTATCTAATGCAGAAGCTTTCTTTTGCAATGTTTTTTGTCCATATACTACTACTCCAGTATTTGGAAAAGTAGCAATTGGATTAATATTACCATCATATAATGTATCACGATTTGCATGCGTTAATTTTCTTTCTGCTTGAATTGCATTATCAACTGTTCCGCGATTTACTCCAGCTGGGGCAAACCATTCTGCAGCAACCATATCACTAAACGCGTAAACGCCAGGTAATAATGTTGATGGTGGAACCCATACATAATTTCCTACCGCGCTATCATATATCTGTATCCATGGATAATACATAGCTGCGTAACTACTATCATATGCACTTGCTTCTGTAGTTGCTTCTGTCAATGATGAATTATATGCGACAGGATCTATTATTGTAAAACAATCTCCTCTATCTTCACACATTTGAATTGCTTTAGTAATTATTACAGCATGATTACTATAATTATTAACTAGGCCAGGCAACAACAATAAATTAATATCATATTCGTCTTGATTACGTAATAGGTTAATTGCATCTTCATATGATGTTTTACCTTGAGCCGCGGTACCTAAATTATATCCTTGAGTATTTGTATTACTTATATCTTTATAAAATCCCTGTGGATGTTGTACTGTTCCATCAGAGCCTCCGGAGAATGAACCTCCATATGATCCGCTTCCATTAACTGGTAGACTTCCTGTAAATGCTCCGTTTCTAATATTACCATTTGAATCTAGATAATTATAAGTCTTCTCAATTGTTTCTACTCTTACATATTTAGATTTATTTGGATATGAACCAGATAATTGCAGGAATGGTGTTGTACCTCCCGAATCCCTTAATGTATATATTTGGTCTCCTAATACCTTAGCAATATATTGTGGTGAATTAGGATCTAATGTTAAATTATTCCATTGTTCTAAATATGTTTTCCGTTTCGATGTATCATCACCTCTTCGAATATATACACTAAATGTACCTTTATTATCGTTTCGATTTGCAATTTCATATCTAAAATTATCTACAGATCCAGATTTTAATACACTATTAGTGCCAATTGGACCGACACTATTTAATGTAGACCCAAAGCTTAATGCATGTAAGTTAAAAGAAGCAGATGCCATACCATTATGACCGCCCTGGAATTGTTTCATTGACATTGAATTGGATGATGTTGCTATAGTCGGTATAAAATCGGAATCTAGACAATTATATGTGTCCTCTTTACCTTTATAATCCATTGTTATTACAACACTACCTTGCGTTACAATACTAGCACTCATATTTAAATTATGCAATGATCCACTATTATTAATAGTATTACGTAAACTTTCAGATGGGCTATATTGAATAATTGAACTAGTTGGGATATATAGGTTAGTAGCAGTATTTGCATTCACTGCTGGGTTCCATCCAGATCCTGTAAATACAAATGCAACCGTTCTGGCAGATCCGCTAGTATATATAGATTCTCCTACTGTAAATGAACAAGATGCTTCGATGAGCCCGGTGCCTAATACATCATCCGAAACAAATGTAATTGATGCTGATGCAGCTGCTCCTCCGCCAACAATATTAGGATCACATGAAGTAGAAACTTCTGTTGATGCTGCTGAATATCCACCTGCTAATATTCTAACAACGGTTAAAGTATTACCTGATTTTAAGTATTCTTTTGCTGTATATGATGTTAGATATGCATATTTAGCTTCTACATCTCCAGATCCACTTGTAAATGTATCGCCGAACACTTGTTGATATTCGGAATAGCTAGATACTTGTGTAGGAACCATTGCAGGACCTTTAACAGTTGGTCCTATGACTGCAGCCCCTATTGCAGCAATACCAGCTGGTAAAAATGATTGATCTATTTCGTTAGTAAATACTCCTGGGCTTACTATTTTTTCTGCCATAGTTTAACTTCTATTCTGGGAAAGCTGCTCCGGTTGGTAAGATATTGAAATCAATAATTATGAATTCTGCAGTCTTGGTTGGTTGCAAGAATATTTGTCCCACCATTTGATTTCTATCAATTACATCTGGTGTATTATTGGTTTCGTCCATTACCACTTTAAATGCATACAATCCTTGTCTTTGTTGTACTGATTCTAAATAAGGATTAACTATATTTAAAAATCTATTTCTGGTTGCAGATGTATTTTGTTCGAATACTAGGAACCTGGTTGCAGATGCAATAAATTTCTTAGCGGCTATTAATAATCTTCTAACATTAATCCTATCTAATGCACTAGCCTTTTTCTGTAATGTCTTTTGGCCATATACTACTACTCCAGAATTAGGAAAAGTTGCTATCGGATTAATATTACCATCATATAATGTATCACGATTTGCATGCGTTAATTTTCTTTCTGCTTGTACGACTGTTTCCAATCCACCTCTATTTAGGCCGGCAGGTGCAAACCACTCAGCTGCTACTTGATCATTAAATGCATATACACCAGGTAATAATGTTGATGGCGGAACCCATACATAATTTCCTACAGCGCTATCATATATCTGTAGCCATGGATAATACATTGCAGCATAACTACTATCATATGAATCGGCTTGCGTGGTTGCTTCTGATAAACTTGCGTTATACATGGTTGGGTCTACAACTGTAAAACAATCTCCTCTGTTTTCGCACATTTGAATTGCTTTATTAATTATTACGGCATGGTCAGAAGCGTTATTCATCAATCCAGGTAAAGCTAGTATATTAATATCATATTCATCTTGATTACTTAATAGGTTGATTGCATCTTCATATGAAGTTTTGCCGGTACTTGCTCCTGATAAAACAAATCCTTGAGAATTTGCATTAGTGATGTCTTTATAAAATAATTGCGGACTAGTAATGGTTCCATCACTTCCATTTGCAAATGTTCCTGAAACTGCTGCTGGCAATGATCCGGATGCACTTCCTACACGGACATTACCATTTGAATCTAAATAATTATATGTCGCTTTAACACTAGATACTCTTACATATTTAGATTTATTTGGATATGAACCAGATACTTGTAAGAATGGCGTAGTGCCGGCGCTGTCTCTTAATGTATATACTTGATCACCTAATACCTTAGCAATATATTGTGGCGAATTTGGATCTAATGTTAGGTTGTTCCATTGTTCAAGATAAATTTTTCTTTTAATGGTATCATCGCCTCGTCTAACATATAAACTAAATGTACCTTTATTATTATTTAGATTTGCAATTTCCCAACGAAAATTATCTATAGAACCAGATAATAATGCATTATTTGTGGTTGAATCTAAGGTCGATCCTGAACCAGCTGCCGATGCAGCTGGTCTACCACTATTTAAAATTGCTCCTTCTGATAATGTATGTAATTGGAATGCAAATCCTCCGGCACTTGCAGTTACATATGAATTAGCCTTTGAATAAGCACCTGCTAATATTCTCGTAACTGTTAATGTATTGCCGGCTGCAAGATATGATTTAGCTGCATATGATGTTAAATATGAATATTTAGCCTCTGCTGTTCCGGAACCACTTGTAAATGTATCTCCAAATATTTGTTGGTATTCTGAATAACTAGATACTTGAGTTGGTACTAGCGCTGGTCCCTTAACGGTTGGACCTATAACCGCAGCACCGATGGCTGCTATCCCGGCTGGTAAAAATGATTGATCTACCTCATTGGTAAATACGCCGGGGCTTACTATTTTTTCTGCCATAATTTATTCCCTTATTAGTTTTGTTCGGCTGGTCTAAAAACTCCACTTTCAAGATCTAACGATCCCACGCCATACTTCTTAGTTAATGAATCTACTAGATCCATTTCCTTTTTTTGTAATGCATTAACATCATCTTCTAGCTTTGCTTCTAGCTCATCTAATTGTGTTAATCGCTTGCGAGTCATTAACGTTTCCATGCGTACTTGACCAAATTCTAAAATTTTTGTTTGATTGTTTTCTCGTAAAGAATTAATTTCTGTTATTTCTTCTTCTGTAAACTTAATTTCTTTTGACATTTGCCTTGTATTTTGATATTTAATAAATAAAATTAATCAAATATAAATATGATACAAAACTACTAAACCGGTCGTTTACTGATCGAAACTTCTAAAGGTTTTATCAAAATTTCCATTAGTATTATCTGGATAGCCTTTTTTCGGAGTCCCAAAGGATACATTCATTGCTTTCGCATCATTTGCAGCCGTTTCTTCATTTGTAAATGTTATACGTTTTAAAGAATATGCTTTCTTAAATGTACTTTGATGTAATTCAGATGTCATTAATAATGTTGCTTTAGCCGTTAATGGTAATGTAGCTCTTACCACTCTATCTTGGCCTGTATCATTTAAAGTATCAAATGTATAATCTGAAATGTATGTATTGAACTTCCATGTATCGCCCCAAGCAAAGCCACCCGTAGGCATTATTTCTTCTATTACTTTATTTAATTGTTCAATATATTCACACCATATAAATAATTCATATGTAACGTCAACATATTCTGGTATTGCACTTATATAATATTCATCACTTGGCTTTACTCCTCGTAATACCGAAAATTGATCGTATTGATTATTTTTAGTATAATTACTTTTAAACATCATAGAATTGCCATCCGGATTAATATTAACATCTAATTTTTTTAATGAATCTCGTTCCGTAATAGTGTTACGTTTTAAGGTCATTAATGGCGTCATTAATTTACCTTTACCATCTCGCATATAGCCATGTTTTTGAATCTGGCTCCATTTTTCTCCACTTGCATATAATAACGGAACATCTATCATTTTATTATTTTCCGGTATTTGTGGTTTAATTACTTTTTGTAAGTAATGCATTATGGCATAATCGACATCATATATAGTACACGCAGGTGTCTTAATCGTATCATTATCCCGACGTATTTGAGATGCGCGATTAGGAGTTTCCTGAATAGGCGATGCCTTCAGTTCATCATCTTTACCAAATGTGCTATATGTTTTATCTAATTTTGGTTTTCCCATTAATCACTACGTTTTTGATATTCATTATTTATACCACTTCTTACACGCGTTAAATCAACTTTATTTCTTCTGGTTACATGGGCATCACATATAATTGATACATTATATCCAAATTCTCCTATTTCGTTATCCACATGGCCTAATAAGGTACTAGGATTTCTTCCACCCCAATAGTCACCAGATCTAACAACATCTATTTCATAATACTCATTGTTATATTCAAATATGTCTCCAATTTCAGGTACTACATTTAAATCTTTAAGATCGTCACGGAGGAATGCAAATGTAGACATACGTGTACCTTCTAACCCAAAATCATCCGATGCCATATCTAATGGCTGTCGATCTATTAAAGCACGTAATTTAACTGGTTGATAATATGTCTTACCGGTGACTGACTCTCCATATATATTTTCTCTGGTTTCGCTAAGTACTATATGGAACCATAGCAATTCTACATCAATATATCTATTGATTAATTCTTTATTGATAGATCGTATTAACGATGCATCTCTTGCTGATCCAAATAATGCCATATATTACCCTACGTATATTTTTAATGGTATCTTATTCATCTGTTGTTGTAGCGCATCTGATTCTGCTTGTTTTCGTTCTAACTGCGCTTGCCTACTCATTCCTTCTAATATTTCTTTTAATTCGGCTATTAGAGAATCTTTATCTGTTTGAGCATTTGAAATTAAATCTGTGCCGTTTAATGTTATTGTAGAATTAGGTACCGGTAGTTCAGAATATTTTCCTCGTATTAATCCTAACATTTCTTTAGCTAATACTAACGCATATTTACGTATCCATTGTTTACCCACATCATTGATTTTTGCATATTTCATATTATCATATGGAGCATTACTATAATCACTAATAGTTGCATAATTATCATTTAATAATTTATCTCGATCACTAAGTAATACATAATTAAAATATACAGTACTGGCTGTAGTTGGTATAGGAAATAATTTTAATGTATTATTTGATAATTGAAATGAATACGCAGATTTACGTATCTGATCATTAAATTCAATTCCTTGTAATCTAAGCACATCTGCGTAAAGCGGCATCATCATAAATGATACACTAGGTGAATATGCACCCCAACCAAATGAGTCTAACATGTTTTGAGACCCCATACCAGTACCTATAAATGGATCATAGTACCGTACAATAGCGGGTGGCGGATCATGGAATATTCTACGTATTTCAAATGCATCATTTGCCGGCGAACCGGATTCAAATGTTACTATTGATGTATCTGTAAGATCATATACTTGTGTATCTTCTGAGACAGCTATTTTTCCGGAATAAACATTATAACGACCTCCTGTGCCGGCTTCAGAACCATATTCTTTACTTAATAATATTAATCCACCAAAATTAGGAGTAACATATTTTTGTGTAAGATTGCTACCAGTACTGGAGCCTTGCATATTAACTAAGTTGTCCCGAATATTATATGTGTTAACTTGGTTACCATATTCGGTAACCGCTTCTTCAAGGCAGGCATAGAAATTTTTGTCTTGTAATTCTACATCTGATATTGGATATCCTAATCTTTTGGCAGACCAATCAGCTACTTTTTCACAATCGGTCTGAAAATCATATTCGTTATCGTAAAAGCCGAATGGTGTATCTCCAGGAAAGAATGAGGCCGAACCTGGCCATATTGGAATATTGACTGCCATTGTTTACCTTTTTATATAAATATCAAAAACTTCCGGAAGCTACATAATTATCACCTATTTCAATGTGACAGAAATGATCTCCCGTTATGCCTCTGTTAAAGACCAATTTTTTAGGGTCCCGGCCTTTTCCTGACATTTCATAGATTCCATATTTTGCTAACATCCAATTACCTGATACCCAATCATTTACAGGATTACCAGATGTATCTACACATTTAATAAACATTGCACATGTTTGAGCACCATCAGCTGTAGTAGAATAATAGTTCCATTTCCTGCCTCCGAATATTTCTTTATTAAAGGGATCACTTCCTGTTATTACAAAAGCAATTTTACTTCCTGTTGACATTGGTACAAGGCCGGAGTTGAGTCCGCCGGCGGAACCAGCTACGCCACTAGAATTGATTTGATACCAGTTACCTATTTTCCATGATGACCCGGATGTCCAACTTTCCCATGTGTTTGTTTCACCTGTATAATTTAAGACATTTGTCCAATAATTATATCCTGTAACTAAACTATGATCTGTTATTCCAGCAATATTAGTAATAGGAAACGCTGTAGATTCACTAGGACAAGTCATCATATAAATACCACCTCTACCCGAGCCTGTTATAAATTGATTAGACCAAATTGGTGTTGTGTAACTTCCATTTCCCCCGACACCATATTCTACACAACTACCCGAATCAGCATTTGTTACCATTTGAGGTAAGTTACCTGCATATGATCCTGATTCCCAACCACTTGTCGATATAGGAAGCATTGTTTGGTCAAATTGTGTTTTGAATTTCCCATATCCTATTCCATCCGGATATCTTGTTACAACCCCTGTATATTTGAAATCATAAAATGCAAAATTTCCGGGAGCTCCTTCCTGTACGGTTTGAAACAATCCCATATACTCATGATCATCAGGGGCATTATTACTATACTTTTCATTATATGTAATAGTAATGAACCTAGCACCATTATGCCAGAGACTTATTACTCCGGACATGGTCCATTTAATTTCTATTAAATCTCCTTGACTGAGGCTAGACATGCTCCCTAGGGCTGATCCGTACCATTGCCAGGTAAGTTTATCAGCAGCATTTGCCCACCAATTTACTCTTTGGGATACGTAATTTACAGGACCAATCATTGGGGTTGCATCAGTGGATGTGGTCACGTTGATTGTTTTATATATATCACTAAAGGTACTAAATCCTCCCATTCCATAATATGATCCATTTACATTACCATTTATACAATTTCCTATTCGGAAAGATATAATAGCTTCTTCTGTGGAGTCTATCCAACCTTCACATTTTACTGTTACATTTGACCAAATATTTCTACCATACCAACTACTATTAAAATCAGCATCAGGTGAATGAAATATTTTTGAACCAGAGTCTTCTGAGAATGAAGCTGACCAACCACATCGTGACCAATCATCTGCAGTAAGTTGGTATGTTTCAAATCCAGGAGATGGTGCGCCAGCTTTATTTTGCCTTCTTTTAAAAAGATGACTAGTAGATCCTCCCCTGCCACCAGGGTCAGGGTCTATATATTCCCTTTTATCTACTCCTTTATATCCTTTATTGCCTCCCATATTAAATTGTCCCTGACATTATATAATTTCCTACTTGACATTTATCTACCTGTGCACCATCTGCTCCATTACCAAAATATAATTTTTGTGCTGGCATTGCAGCTGCGGCAGATCCTTTAAATGAATATGCCCATAAATGCCAATGATTTGATACATAATCATTAATAGGTTTTCCATTTGTACTAACAGGTTTCCATAACATTACTGCTACTTGACCATTATCCGGAGTCACTACTGGAGTCATTCCAGATCCTGTTTCTGATAGGAATCCCCAATCACTACCTGTTATAATAACAGCTACTAGGCTTCCGGATGTTATTGGTTGATAGTTTGTCATCACTACTTGGCCTCCAGAACCGCCTCCATACCAAGCCGGCAAGGAATGGCCGGTACCCGAGTAATCGTCCCAATTTGTAGTCCTGACTTCTGGTCTCATATTTACAGTATTCTTTTGGTGGTCAAAGGATGCTACCTTATCATAATTAATAACTCCACACATTAAATTTACGGGCATTAATGCCGGGTCAATTGGCATCTGAAATCTATATATTCCACCTTCTCCTGATCCTGTTACAAAATATTTTGACCACATTGCATCTGCATATGCTGTAGATGCTGCCGGGTCAATTCTTACCGATGTCCCACCAAATGTAGGGTCTGTAAATGGTATAGCAGAATCTATATTATATACAGATCCACTATCCCACATTGATGGCGGGATATCTACCATGGTCTGATTAAATTGTGTATCAAACCAATATGGTTGAAAATTAACTTCGCCTTGGAACTTCCAGTCATAATGTGCAAAGTTGCCGGCTTCACCTTTCTTATAATTAGCTAGTACTTGATGATAATCTTTATCGTTAGATTTTGAATCTGCTATATTAGTACCAGATGTAGCGAATGTTTCAAAATCAGCTATGGATGATGTTGGCGCTTGACTAGTTTTTGCAGTTTTATAAGATACTACACCATCCTTTGTAACCTGGATTGCTAATGAATCTCCTTGCATCATATTTGTTATAGTGCCGAGGCCGGTTCCTTGTTGTTCATAAATGACAAATGCATTTGCGGTAACTGTATAAGCACAAATTCCCCATTGTGGCATTGTGGCATAATCACCGTACGGTTGGTCTATACCTCCGCTATAAGTTCGGCCTAATAGGGACCTATTTTGTAATCCATAGAATCCATATAAATCTCCGTTTGCATTGCCATCTCTGCAATTTCCTACCTTATATGAAACACTTGAAGTTAAATGTGGTCCGGACCAATCACGTAATCTAATTGAAGCAACTGACATTGCAGTGAATCCGTTCCAGCCAGATCCCATGTTTGCAGAAGGGGACCAATACATTAATGATCCTGAGCCTTCTTTATAGCTGGAGGACCATGCTGTTGCCCTCCATTCATTTATCTCATAGTAAGTTTCACCGCCAGTATCTGCAGGTTGTTGGTCTAATCTTCTTTGATAAAATCTATCCTGAACATGTTGTATACCTTTTGATAAATCTGTAGGAGTAGTTCCTGGGGCTCCATCTTGTTTATCAATGCCTTTAAATCCTTTATTGAATTTACTGGACATTACGTTCCTATATTTGTGGCTATTTGTCGACGGTCATACCAAACATCATTACATACCCATAGTGTTATCCAATTAACATCTGGGTCTGAAGCATTATAAGCGGTTTCTGCTTCAGTAAATGTTTCGTATAAAGTCTCTACTACACCATCAGGGCCATCAGCCGGTGTCCAATCTTTTGGTTGTACTATTACTACGCCTTTACTCATAATATTTTAATTTATTTAAGCTATACTAGCCGATGCCTGTAAATAAGATACTACTAAATCAATGCCTTTATTGATATTACTGCACTGTGCCGATAAATGCTCTCCTGCATTTAATACTACCGGAAGATCGACTACTACATATGATGCTTGTGTATTCACGCTTACATCTTTTGCAAGATAATATGCTGTAGAAGAACTAATAGCTACATCAATCGTTGCGGCCGAACTAGTAACATTTGTGGCTTGTATTAATTTAATTATGTTTACCTTTCCGGCTGCTGCGGTCATGACATTCATCATACTACCAGATAAATGTACTGCTATTCCTTTATATTCCATTGTTTTCCATTTTTATATAAATATTATATTATCCCATAAACCAGCTATTTGCAAATGATGGTATATTTGATACGGCGCCACCGCCGGCTGATATTCCTGTTAAATTACTTCCATCTCCATAATATGTACTTCCACTAAACACTACCGCTGATGCTGTTGATGGAAATAAAACGTCTCCTGTTACTAGTGAAGCTGAAATTGCAATTAATGATCCACTACCTATTCTTAAATGTGCTTGAGAATCAGCTGATGTAACATCAACCCCATCACCAATTAATATATTGCTATCACCTGTAGTTAAGGTTGCTGCTGTGCTGCAACCTAATATTACATTACCATCAGCTGAAGTTGCGGCATTAGCTGATTGGTAACCCATTACAACATTTCTTGAACCTGTATTTATATATAAGGCTTCGTATCCTATTCCTATATTATTTATTGATGTCGGCTCAGCTCCCCAGTTATCAGTAGCTCCACCTCTAACAGCATATTTTCCAATACCAATATTACCACCACCCGAGGATTGGGCTAAGGATTCTGCTCCTATAGCTATATCATAAGCTGCCATATTTCTACCTGCTTGATATCCTAATCCTACTGTATGGTTACCAACAATACCTATTCCGGCATAATATCCTATTGAAATATTATAATCTTCACTGGCACCTATACCATATCCTGCCTGGTATCCTATACATATATTACCATTGCCTGTAGTTAATGTTGCACCTGCCTGATATCCTAATATAATACTTTTAACTGCAGATGACATATTACTACCAGCATCATTTCCAATTACTACATTTTTTACTCCTGAAAATGTTGCTGCCTCTACAGAATTTACCCCGACTATAATATTATCATCACCAGTGGTTATATTTGAAGCTATACTGCTACCTATAAGTATATTTCTTAAAGCACCTGCTTGTAGTGTGGATGGAACTGCTGCTCCTAATACAAGATTGGAAGTACCAAGAGTTGGAGTTGTTAATGCCCCATGAATTGCTATATTTCCGCTACCTGATACTGTTAATGAACCTGTTATTACTGCGTCGCCTGTGAATGGAAATGGTGTGGTTGATATTCCAGATAATTGAGATCCATCTCCTAAATAAGTTCCAAATGACGCTGTTGAAACTGTCGATCCAGATATAACTGTACCTGTATTTGTAAATATTTGATTACTGGTAAATGAATTTGATCCTGTAGTTGCATAACTTCCGGTCGCAATTGTTAAACTAGTAATGGTAGAGGCATTAGCACTTATATTTGTTAGGTTAGTTGCGATATTAGCTGCTATTGATGCAGATGCCGACGTAAATGCACCTGATACTTCAGTTGCTATTTGCGCTGAACTACTTACCAATGTTTTAGCAGTTACTGTTTCATTATTAGCAATCCGGGAAGCTAATGATGAACTGGTTGATGTAAATGAACCACTTATTCCGTTTTCCGTTAAACTTCGTATTAAGGTCGCATTTGCCCCTAATGAGCCTGATATGTCTCCAGCTATCTGTGCTGAACTAGATACTAACGTTTTGGCTGTCACTTCTTCATTTGCAGTAATTCTAGTACTTATACTAGAAGATGCGGTTGTACCTTCAAATACAGAAGTTAGTCCACTACCATCGCCTTCAAAAGACCCAGAGAAAGAACCGCTCATACTAGTACCGGTGCCACTACTTAAACTTCCTGTTATAATTGGACTATCTAATATCATTTGTTATTCCCTTAAGTTAAATCTCCTATTAAATCCCATGTATCAGTATCAACCTTTTTTAATGTTGCTGCCGACCATTGACCTGCTAATTTAACATTATCATTTTTAGAATTTAAAGTAACTCCACTTCCTAAACTTGCAGTAATTAATAAATTACCTGCTGATGATGTTTGAACGAATTCTATTTCCGTTCCTATATCAAACGGTATAGCAGATGATGCAGATAATGATGCTGTCATGGCTCCTTGACATCTATTATAAGTTCCCATATCAGATAATTGTAATACAAAACTTGAGGCTTGTGTTTGTATAGGTCTCCACCCTTTAAATCCTTTAGCTTCTACTGTGGCATCACTTTTTACTTCTAATATTGGAATACCCGAAACATCTGTTACCGACATTAAAGAGCCAGTTAAACTATTTTCAATACTAAATAATTGACCAGAACCAGAACCAACAAATGATAATGACCCGCTAGCTAGAACCTGTAGTTCTATACCTGCATTAACTCCAACACTTCCAGAAAACTGGATACTTGCTGATGCTGGTATTATTAGTATATCATTTGCCACTGTATTCCTTTTATATAAATATCATGTACCATAAATAATCATATTACATACTTCCAGATGTCCAAGCTGAACCTGTTAATAGATTCAATATTGCTGTATGATTGTACTCTGACGATGCTCCTGGTAAATTTGTTACTGATGTTGGTTGTGAACCATCATACTTAACAAACGTTTGACTACCGTCTATACTTAGTCTAAGGGTGTTTACTGATGTTTCTAACACATCGCTGAAACTGATGCTACCAGTTGAACTTGTCGGTATAACTACCCATCTTCTGTTTTCAAATGCCATAATTTTTTACGCTTTTAATGTTGTTATTAATTTTCCCGTATCCTTCCTTTCTCCTTGAACAAAGAAGAAGCAATTCACAGTACCACATTCACAATCAATATGTACTTTATTATCTGATATATCTTTTACGTAATGTGTACAAATAGAACCTATTGGAGTTAATTGTACTGTTATACTATCTGAATGAACTAATCCAACCCATTCTTCTGGGAGTTCAATTATGTTTTCATTTGTTAATTGTCCCCTTACATATACTCCATGTTCGGGACCTTCAAGAACACCGTACTGTAATTTATATCCAGGCTTGGTTGGGTGATCAATTAAGAATGATTTAGTTCCGCCGGCAATATGTCCGGTTACTGTTAATGAACCAGTTACTTCAAGATCTCCTGTAGTTGCTTGGACGGAACCTGTTTCTGCAAATATTCCTCCGCCGGCTGATATCCCTGTTAAATTACTTCCATCTCCATAATATGTACTTCCACTGAACACTGCAGCGGATGATGTTACTGTTACTGATAAGCTGCCGGTTATTTGAACATCACTTTCTCTTGAAATACCTGCATCACTACTTGTCCAATTACTAGCAACTATTCCTGAAAGTTGAGAACCATCTCCTAAATAAGTTCCAAAGGACGAAGTCGATGTTATACTTGAACTTACATCCGCGGATGCTGTTATATCTCCTATAAATGAAGCATTACCTGTTTGAGTAAATGGACCAATACCTACAAATGTACTTCCAGATATTGTAAGACTTCCAGTAATAACAGTGTTTCCTAACGATCCAGTATTAACTGTTACATTTGAACCACTAATACTAGCTGCTGTTAAACTTCGTATTAAGGTCGCATTTGAACCTAATGAACCACTTATCCCGGCTGCAGTAAAATCATTTTCTTCATTAGTAATTCTACTTGATAGACTTGCTGAGAGATCGGTAAATGAACCACTTATTCCGGCAGATGTAAAAACCCCATTTGATTCTAATGAAGTTACTCTTGTAGAGAATGATGCACTCGGTATTCCAAATGCTCCAGATACCGCTGTTGATATTTGTGCTGAACTACTTACAATTCCTGCAGGAACATTATCTAATTGAGTATAATCATTTGATCCACTCGGTCCTTCTGTACCTCTTGCACCTGCTCCTATCGTAACAACTGCATTACCACTCTGTGGAGCACTGAATGTTAATGTAGTAGCAGTAGTACTCGTTGCTGTTATTTGTTGCGGTAATATATAATTATCAGACGAATCATATACAGATATTGCTAGATATTGACTACCTAAATTATGACTAATAGTCCAAGTTGCATTTGGAGATCCTTGTGTATGGACATATTGAGAATTTCCTACATATGATGCTGTATGAGCATATGATGCTGATAGTGCATAAGATGCTGATAGATCATTTAATACTCCTGTATATCCTGTAATGGAACCTGATATAGAAAGGCTTCCTGTAAATTCCTGTATATCATCTATACTATCACCAAATTTATGAGAACCAGAACTGTAACTCATTGTTACATTGTAAACCGATGTTGATACAATATATTGATGTGCTGTTAAATTACCTGTTAATATTAATCCGCCTTGTATTGTTTGATCGCCACCACTTCCGGTTGTTACATAACTTCCGGTGGCTCCTGTAAGATCAGAAATGCTATTTGCATTTGCAACGGTGGTACTTGCTAATGAGGCACTGGCTGCTAAAAAGGCTCCAGATACATCAGTAGCTATTTGTGCTGAACTAGATACTAATGTCTTAGCAATTAAACTAGAATGGTTAGATGTATTTGTCGATATATTCGATTCATTAGTAGTTAATCTAGTACTTATACTTGATGATGCAGTTGTTCCTTCAAAGACACTTGTTAATCCAGAACCATCTCCGACAAAACTACCACTAAATGTACTACCACTAATTGCTGATGATCCAGTCATGTTTACAATTCCGGAGGACTCAACTATCAGGTGTCCGCCTACATCTAATAGATCTGTCGATGCTCCTGTTTGTGCTGTAACGGCTAATGAACCTGTTAATTTCATTGATCCGGATGCATCTATAACTCCGGTCTGTATTGCTGTTACATGAGCAGAACCAGAACTTATTTTATTTAAAGCTAATCCTGTTACTCCACTTGCTGGTATATTTGTTAAGCTAGCACCATCGCCTTGGAATGATCCAGAAAATGACCCACTGGCTTTTAATGTATATGCATTTATTTGTGCTGAACTAGACACTAACGTTTTGGCTGTTATTGTTTCATTAGCAGTTACTCTGGTTGAAAAAGAACCACTATCTGTTTGCAATGCATCTATATTAGCTTCTTCTGTAGATAATCTAGTACTTATACTTGATGATGCTGTTGTTCCTTCAAATACATTTGTTAGTCCAGAACCATCGCCTCGGAATGAACCTGAGAACGCAGAACCACTAACTCCTGTTGCATTTGTAAAGTCTACACTCGATCCTGATGCTATTAATGACCCTGTAATGACTAGGCTACTAGATATTATTATCGAACTATCTCCAAAATCAATATTGCCTTCATCTGTTACAGATATTGTTGCTGTTATAACACTAGCAGATACAAATTTAATTGATTGCGGTCCTACATATAAATCTTTCCATGGGTGAGCGGATGATCCTAAATCCCATTCTTCAGAACCATTAGGTATTAAAGATCCACTTAAAGATAATGAACCAGTTATTTGTGCATCTCCAACATGTGTACCATCCCATTCGGCTGTTACTCCTGTTATGTTGGCACCATATCCAGCAAATGATCCTGAGAAAGATCCGCTTACTCCTGTAGCACTTGTAAAGTCAACAAATGATTGTGATACTGTAAATGAACCTGTTACTGTTACAGATCCAGAAGTAAATGGTGGTCCTGTGGGCCCAACTGAACCCTGGGGTCCGGGAGTGTTAACTGTTATTACATTAGTGGATGTATTAGTTGTTACAATATTATTTGCCATAATTATGGGTTCCCATTTCTAGTTACTTCACTTGATAATTTAACCTGTCCTTCTAATATTCTGTCAACATAGGTATTTACGCCACTTCCACTTACTAATTCTAAATCATATCGTGCTACATTCCAACTAGGACTAGACCCTGATGAAAACTGGGATGAACTAAATGCTGATATATAAATTCCAAGACTACCAGATGTTGGTGGTGTAGTTCCATTAGAACCAGAAGTGTTTAGTCCTGTACCATCTGGTTGCCGGGTGGTTGTTAAATTACAAATAATTTTATCTGATGTAACGGATGGCCGAATTTGCATCCGGGCTGTATACGGCGTTAAATCAATTGGGTCACCATTACTATCTTTATAAACAACTTCGAAACTAAGTGTTGAGCCTTGTTCTATTATAAATGAATATCTACCTGCGGACATATGATAGTGCTTTTTTAATATAAATATTCAAATATCCAAATTGCCATAAAAAAAAGGGCGCCATAAGACGCCCTTTCCTTAGTTAAACTCTATAAAAAATACTGTTAAATGCTATCTAAGCCGGCAACATATACTTTTCCATAAAATTCTGGTCTTACGACTTTCTTAGCATACCTAGTCATTACACCTTTTCTTGGGGTGAATGAATCTGGATCATAAATAAGAGGAGTCATAATCAACGGTACATATGGGGCATATACAGCACCTGTTTCCAAAAATGCAGCACCTTTATATCCCATAAGGATGGTGTTCTCTGTCATATATGGATTCTTGTATACTGTATATTGGTTGTTAATTGTACCAATTTTTTGTACACCCATTGCAAATTGATCTTTTCTACCATCTGTATCAGCAGCATATCCTGGAATACTTTCAAGAATGGTTGCCACGGTTGGAGAACATACAAGGAAATTAGCCCCACCCCTCAATGTTAATTGATGGATTTTGTTACTAACCTTTTGTAGTTTCGTTCCTAACGTTTGGAACCATGTTCCTTGGTTATATGCAGTTCCGGTTGCAGCTTGCGCAAGAAATGTAGAGGATCCGGCATCATATACTTGATTGATGTTTGCAGACCAATAATCAGTTGTTTGAGCTGATTCAAGTAGCATAGACAGGATCTCAAGATCGATTTCCATTGATACATACTCACTTAACATTGAAGTTAATTCTGCCTCTGCATCAATTGAATGATAAGCGTTAAGGTCTTGAGCGAACTCAGGAGTCCAAACTGCTTTCAATTTTCTGGTTTTAGCAACAATTGCTTCAGAATTCATTGTTAAGTTAATTTGTGGAATGTCCAACGGATTATTATCTTGGTTCTCACCAGCGTATTGTTCAAAATCACCTCTTGTACTATCGGTTGGTTGTACCTGATATGAAACTAATAAATCGGCTGCTGCATTACCACGTGCTGAACTTGAAACTATGAAACTAACATTCCCGGTTGTACTATTATATGTAGTAAATTTAGGGAATACACTATTAATAGTCGAGGTAGCACTATTTGATGGTACAAAAGCTCTAACACCTTTAGTATCCATTCCTCCACCTTGAGTCAATGATGCAGATGCAACAGTAAGTACATATAATCCGGTATATGTGCCCTTAGTAGCTACCTGTGATGCAGAAAGTTCTGAATCAAAGTTAATATCTGTAGTAGCATTAGCTGCAACCATTGATGCAGATGTTGCTGACGGTGTTAATGATTGCGTTGATGCAAATATAACACTAGATGTAGCTTCGTTAATTGAATAACCAAATCTACCAGCGCCATATAAACCTTCAGTAGCTGTAGTAGTACCTTTAGTAGCATCTGTTACACCAAACAATGAATTGTTTTGTGATTTTGCACCTCCAGCGGTTGTAAATCCAGGTTGCCCTGTTCCGTATTTAAAATCTAAGAAAAATACAAGTCCTGATGGAAGGTTCATTGCTTGAACACTAACAAAATCTTTGGCTGCTATTTCAGCAAAGACTCTTCTTACTAATGGAAGAGCTACACCTGACCATTCTTCTTGTCCAGAACCACCAGTACTGGAAGCTTCCTGTACTAATTGTTTTGCCTGGTTTTCAAGTAAAACGGCCATATTAGTTTTTTCATGATCGCGATCTAAACCTTCAAGGAGACCTGTTTTTTCCCATTTATTAACCAACCCAAGAGACTCTGCTCTTTGTTTTTTATAATTATCGGTCGGCATTAATGAATTAATATCCATTTTTTTCTCTCCTAATGTTTAATGTCTATTTCCAAAAGCTAATTGTTTAAATCTATTAGCTAATTCACTAGACTCGTTAATAATTTTCTTAGAAGGCTTTGTGCTCCTCATAGGTTTTGACGCATATGACTCTGCAAGAGCTTTCTTTTTTCTAACATTAAATGACTCACACAATGTAGCGTAAATTAATTTAACTTCTCTCAAGTTGAATGCTCGATCAAAGTTATCAATAACTTTAAGCTTTTGGTTTTCATTTAAATCAAAGTTTCTAAATAACTTATTGCTAAATAATAATTTTGCATTAAGCAAGTTAACTTCGTTTAGCTTATCTTTCATGAATTTGATAACGTTGTAAGCTTCTTCTAAAGCAGGACCTTTATCACATACACCAGCAGTGTATTGATCTTCTTCAAGGTCTTCTACATCGTCACCCTCTTCATTAAGGGCAGCTATAATTTCATTAATGTCAAAATCGGCATCTTCATCTATGGATTCATCTGCAGGTTCTGGGGTAGCGGCAGCCTTTTCATCTTCGGCAGCAACTTCTTCAGATCCTTCGTCTTCATTTAAATCACCTTCTAACTCTCTAATAATATCTTCGAGGTTAAGATCGTCTTCTTCTGCTACATATCCGTCACCTATAGGTTCTTCTATAGTTTCTTCTTCTGCGGCAAAATCATCTTCAGCTACATATCCATCAGCTACTGGAAATTCTTCTTCGGCTGGAATTTCTTCAGCTGGAATTTCTTCGGCTGGAATTTCTTCGGCTGGAATTTCTTCAGCTGGAATTTCTTCACCATCTTCTTCTGGTATGTATCCTGCATTGACTTCATCTTCGTCCTCATAAGTATCTTCAGCGAGTTTAGCTGATAACATGCTTTGAATCCTAGGGGTAAACGCTTCTTCTAACGCAATCTTTGCATTGGCTAATGCTGTTTCTCTAACAGCCTTGGCGTCAGCGATTGCTTCTTTTAGTAAATCGTTCATACTAATTCTCTCCTAAAATTTGTTTTTGGAAATAAGATTATTTGGAATCTTAATGTAAAGTGTGTAAAATTATCAGGGACCATATATTGGTACATGGTATGTTAAATCATTTATAAATATATAGTCGTATACAAAAACCGATCAAATATACTACGAAAAAATAGAAAAAGGTAGGTTATTTAGATCTTTTTGAATCTAAACGTTGAGAAAAGATGGCCGCTAGCCGTTTTTTACGTTTTTTAGTGGTAGGTTTAATAAAATGAGACCGATTTTTATACTCAAAAAGTATTCCGGATTTTTTAGTAACACGCTTGAATTGACGTATTGCAAAATTTATATCTCCGTTAACAACGCTAACGCCGGATTTCATTCCAGGAGCGATACTTAAAAATTCTTTCTGTCTACGACTCATTTTTCTCATAACTTTTATTAAATGTAATAACTATTTTCCCATTGACTTTTGAATGGCAGCATCTTTATTATCTAAGTATTCTTCATCATCTGGTTCATCAATACCATCATGGTCCATATCACCACTATCTGTTTCTGATAATGCTTCATTAACTTTATAATACTTATTTAATACTCCACCAATATCTTCATAGGCACCTTCCAATCTTTGTTGAAGGCCTGATATTTCTTTTGCTGTTTTTTCAAATACTTTATAAGATTCTCCCAATTGTTTCATATGACGAGATACAGTAACATTATCGAACCAATGTTCGGATTCTTGTATTGTTAACTGTTCTGCTAATTTTACTACTTCTGCAAGATGTTCTGTAGTTTCTCTTAATGAAGAGTTCCTATATACTACATCTCCTAATTGATGGAAATTTCCTACTGCTTCTACAAATGAACGTTTTTGTTCTGTAGATAACTTAGGTGCTTCATCTTCGCCTAAAAATTTCTCATTGAGTAATGATCTTAATAGTGTATTCATTATTGTCCTTAGTTAAAGCTTTTTAAATGCTTTTGTGTTAATTCTATATTTCTTGCTATATTATTAAAATATTTTTTTAATGTGTTAGCTTCTTGTTCATATCTTGGGTCACCAGTATCTTCAAATGCGTTATCCAAATTTTCACCTACTTGATCCTCTAATGTAAGTATCTGATTGTTAAGATCCGACAACGTGCTTAATGTTTCATCATATACTCCTTGTATATGTTCTTTAGTTTCTTGGCCAGGGTCAGTATCGAACTGATCATCATCTCCATACCAGTCTTCATCTTCTTTCCCTCTTCTTTCAAATCCTCTACCTTGAATTGTACTTCCACGCCTAGGATCTGGTCCGGAGAACTCATCTTCTTTAATATGGTTGGACGATGGTTTATCAAATCCGGTTTTAGAAACTAATCCAATATACCCTACTTCATTTAATAAATCTCTTAGTTTTTTCATGGCGCGTACTGTTTTGTTTCTGAATACATATTATTTCCGGCTAATGATGGTCCATTAGTATCCAAATCACTCATTTTTGAATCATTTGATATATTAATTATTCCACCCTGTTGTTCTAACGCTGTTGTATCTGGTGCATGTGCTGTTCCGGAACCTACAGTGCCGGCACCTATACCTGGCTTGCCTATAGTATTCTTTGGTCCATATATACTTTGTTTTGTTGCTAATGTCATAATACCCCTCTAAAAATCTTGAATAATGTTTGTAATTATTTTGTTAATATTATTATATTTAGTACTAATTTTATTTTGTACAGATTCATTAACAGCTCCTGGGCTCATAAAAGCTCCTTGAGTCGAAGGATTACTTACAAAATCAAATGCTATTAATTCAAAGTCTGGTTGGACTTCTAATGATTGGCCGTGTTCTCTCATCACTTCTTTTACAGAACCCATACCTCTACTCGAAATACCTAATCTAATACCAGATTTAAATAATTCTTTAAGTATGTTTCCAGAAGGTGTTCCTAATACCTCTACAGTTCCTATTAAATCATTACCACGCCAATTCATACCGGTGACATTATGAGATACATTATTTAAGTTAACCACAGATGAATCTGGATGATCTAATTCTCCTAATGCACGTTTTTCTTTAATAAATGTTTCAGAATATTTTTTTGCTTCACGCATTAATACATCTCTAGGATATATACGTTCATTTTGATTTTTGGCATCTGCACGTTGAAGTACACCCGAAACTATCAAACGGCCGCCATTACGTGATAATGACTCATTAATTTGTTCTGGTGATATTTCAAATACGGTATAATCTACTAGTAATGATTTTCCCATGGTATCCCTTATTGTGATAATTCTTTTAATTTGTTTGCTATACGAACTAATCGTTCACCTATTTTTCCAAATCTCCGGCCGGTAGGTTTCCAAAAATTAGAAGATGATACTCCTGTTTCTGTTTTTAATCGTAAATTATTATGTACTATTTTTTCAATCTCTGCTAACATCTTATTAACTTCTGCAATTCCTCTATTTACTTTTTGAGAAGGAGTAGAATTTGGATCTTTTTTATATTCTCTATATGATACTTCATTAATATTATACATTTGTCGCATCATACTTTTATATGTAGTTTCTACTAATTCATATCCTGTACTATCAACAGCTGTCTTCTTACGCCTCTTTTCATTTGCAGATTTGCCTCCTGTAAATGCTGCGGGTGTTTCATATCCTTCCACTCCTCCGGTTGTACTTTGTTCATCAAGATCTTCATCCTTTTTCTTATCCTTGTCCTTTTTTGGTTCTTCCTCTTCTGCTCCCAAGCCGGCTGCATATAAATCTTCTATGTCTTTATCAATCTTTGGATCTTCCTCAGCAGTCTTACTAGCTACTTTTGGTTTAGTAGTTTTAGGCGCTTTATCCTTTTTAGCTTCTTCTATACGGCTCAAAGCTTTATCAATATCTTTTAATAGTCCCATTATTTTATACCCTTTAATTCTTTATCTAATTCATAATATCTTAACAATGTAAGAATATGTTTATCTTTAATTAAATTAATTGAATCAAAATTATTTAACATGTTAATAACTTCGTTTAATTTAATCTTGGTAACTTTATCTCCTATCCGGTTTGATGATTTTTTCAAAGATGTTGTTAAGGCAGGAATAGTTGTACCAACATATTCTTTTAACGCTACTGAATTAGAAATATTATTAATATACTCTCTAAGTAATACTTTTTGTGCTTCGTTTAAATTACTATATTTATCATTAAACTTATCAATTAACATACGTTGTGATAAAATACGTACATCTTTATGTTGTTTATTATATATTTCAGCTACTATAGATTTTTTAGCAGATTTATTATTAATATGTTCAACCAAAACTCCTTTTGCATTAACTAACACTGCTGGGTTGTCAATTTCTTTATATTCAAATAATTGATATGTACTGGCTAAAACTTTGTAATTGGATATACGTGATTTAAAAAATGTTGGCAGGTCAAATGTTTCTTTAATATCTTTTATAAGATTATATTTTTGTCGTTTAAGTGTTGTTTCTGATATCTTCCTTCTTGCAGAAACTACTGCAGATACAAATTTTTCTGCTTTATATTCCGAGTTAAATTTTTCAGCTATTAAGGTCTGATATAATTGTAATTCTTTTCCTAAATCGCTAGAAGATTTAAAATGTTTTCGTAATACAGTCATGGCTGGAGTGGCATTATTATTCATAGTATCAGAAGCTATCTGGCGTACTAATAATTCGAATAATATTCCTGTATTTTTATACTTGGAATGTTTTATTTTTTTCATATATTTTTTATCCTATAGTTCTGCACAATATATTTTTAATAAATATAAGTAACGTTAAAGAATCATCCATTTTCGTCGTCGAGTAAATTGTTTTCATCTAATAAAGTCGAGCCATTTTCAGTAACTATAGTCTCTTTCAAACTTTCTTTAATAATATTGGACTTTTTTGTATTAAACTTGTTAGATAAGGCAGCTATTAATTGTATAGTATCAACTGATTCCATACTTAACGGAGAGCCTTTATGAGTATATGATGGGTCCATATCTCCTTTTAAATTAGCTATGGTATCTTTTACTCCGAATGGGTCGCGACCTAACTGGTCCTTTTCTGTTTCCCAAGTACCATGTTCCTTTGGTCTACCAGGTCCAGGTTCATTTTCTCCTTTGGTTGCAACATGCATACTAGCTATATCATGTGGCGTTCCAAAACTTTTATTAGTTTTTACAGGATCATTACCTTCACTTACTATTTGTTCTTTACGGAAGTCACTTTTTAGATCTTCAATAATTTGTTCCTGCATGGCTTTATATTCGTCATGACTGAAATTAAATAAATTTTCATAAATATATTGTTCTGAAAATAGTTTAGATTCTTTCATGAGATTTGCTGCGCCCATCTTTTCGTTCAGCATTTCCACTTTCATCTTCTCATATACCATACTAGGACTTGTTAATTCCAAATTGAAATCAATAAGTTCAGCATTTGTATATCCTTGAGTGAATAAATGAACAATTGCAATTTTAGTAAGTTCTGAAACTACTATACGTTGCATTCTTTCGATAGTTCTAGCAAATCTAATATCTTCTGCTGCTAATGTTGATTTTCCTTCCACTCCTTCATCATATCCTAAAAAGGCTTTAGGTATTTTAAGAGCTGACATCATTTTATTTCTGATATAATCTAAATCTTCTATTTGGCCTTCATTTCCTAGACCTGGTAAAGTATCTATAGTTGTTCCAGAATCTGCACCCCTTACTGGTAAATAATAATCTTCCAACATATTTTGGAGATTAAATTTTAAATTATAGTCACCTGTCTTTTCATCTATATACGGAACCTTTTTACTTTTATTAATAATATTCTGTATATGCTGATCTACTTCATTAGGTGGTATATTTCCAATATCTATTTTGAATATACGCCTTTCTGGTGCACGCATTATACGCTGCAATAACATTGCATCTTCCATCAACATTAATTGTTTGAAAATCTTTCTAGCTCCTTCAATTGAACTCTTGCCATATGGTAAAAAATTGGCATCTGATAAAAGCCTAAAATGTGCTATTTCAAAATTTTCGAATTCTTGCCTGGTTGGTTGGTATCGTGACATTGTAGTGCCACCACCTCCTTCATATATAAACCGGACTGCATGTGGATTTTCTTCATCATATCCTTCTTCACGGACTATTTCATATGCGCTTATTGGCTGAACGTTGACAATACCTACACGTTCATCAATATCTAAATGTAAATAAAAATCTCCATATTTACATAAATTTCTTATCCAGGGCCATAAATTATAATCAATATTTAAAATATCATAAAATAAATTATGTAATATTTTCCGGATTTCATTATTTTCACTATTAATTACTAATAAATTATTTTCCTCATTTTTTACAGTACATTCATCAGAATAAATGTCCAATGCAGATGATATGATAGGGTCCATATCCATGGCTTCATAATCTGTAAATAAATCTATACGATTTTGGCCAAAAGAATATGTACTATTATAATTACTATACAATCCATTGGCACTGCGAGTGATCCCAGAGTACCTATCTACCATTGATGTCATGCCGCGGGCACCTGAACTTTGTAATTTATCAGTGTCGATGACACGTAATCGCTTCTTTCCTAATCTACGTACAACTACATTAGTACTAAATAACCGTGCTAATCGAGCCTTTAATGATGTATCTATCATGTATGTCCTATTTTATATAATTATCCTAAAAGCCAAGTTAAATCCTCATCTTCCTTACCTCCAGGCTTCCAATCCCAACCTTGTTTCTTTTGGTCAGTTGAATTGTATACTGCCTTGTATTTTCCTATATGTGATATAGCAGATCTAGATAAATCTACTCCTTGTTGTTTAAGCCTTAATGCCGTATCACGTATCCAGAGTGCAATTGCCCAACTCATTACTAAATCATCGTTATATCCTCTCTGGGCTTCTGCTCTATTTCCGTTCCATATGAACACATATAATTCGTCTATTAATCGTTTATCACGGACAATAGGAGCCTTTTCTCTAAAATATGTTTCTAATTTACTTATCAATAATGGCCGAGTTTTTGAAGTCGTCGAAAACCCAGGTACCATTTGATGTTTACCTTTTAAATCATAATTTTTACGAAGATGGATATTTTCATCTACATAACCATCTTGTTTATAACTATAGTATAAATTGCTATATCCGCGGTCTATTGCAACTTGTATTACTGCCCAGCCTATATTTGCATTTTCTATTACTAGCAATGCATTATTATATTCTGTAGCAATTGCAATTAACATATGACCGAATTCTGTAGTTCCTATCTTTCCTTTATATGCAGCAACTTGAGTCATACTTTCTATTTCCATGACATGAAATGCAGAACAGTCACCACCATCTCCTCGAGCGACATCAGCTACTACTACATAATCTTTAGCAAAATCTGCATATTCATATATCCATAGGTTACTATCAAATCCACGCTTCTCAGCTGGTTCTCGTACATATGTTTGTTCATACCATTGAATTACTACTCCGTCAACTACTGTATGTCCAGATGTTATAAAATCGCAATCACATTCTTGGGCAGCCATTTTTTCGCCTAATAACTCTGTTTGGCGATCGCGCCATTCCTGGCCCCGTTCTGGGTGTAATGACCAATGCAATCTTATGGCTTCAAATTCACCACCTGCTTGGGCATCAATCCATGTTTTATGAAAAAAGTTTCCAGTGCCATTTGGTGTTGATAATACAATTGCTTCGCCACCTGTTGCCAATGTTTGTTGAGCAGATGCCCATATTTCATCGATCCTATCTACAAATGCTGCTTCATCAATTATAAGTAATGATAAGGCTTCAGATCTGCCGGCATCTCCTTTTGATGATATTGCTTTGATTTGTGACCCATTTTTAAATCGTAATGAAAGTTTATTATCTTCCAATGATTTGCCACGCAGCCATGAAGGCAAATTTTCATGCATTATACGTACTTTAGTTACAAGATTTTTTGCTACATCTTGTTTAGTTGCAATAACCAATACATTAAAATCTGATTTGAATAACATACGCCATAATGCATAGCCGGCTGTAAGGGTTGATATTCCTAATTGTCGCGATTTTAATATTACCGTATATCTGTTATCTGATATCTTAGTTAATGATTCTTCTTGAAATGGATATAAATTGAAATAAACCTTGCCTTGGGTCGGATGTTGAATAATACAATACTTTCTCATGAAATGTACTGGGTCTTGAGAACACCGTTTATATTCAGACCGTATTATATCTTTGAGCGACGATTTTGCCATATATTAATAAATATAAAAAAATTTTCTCGTAAAACAAAATTATTTTACGTTTTTTACGACGTAACTACTGACGAGTACTGCGGCGAAGCCATTTAAGAACCATATGACTTTACTATCATACCATCTAGGCTTTACAGTTTCATATAAGTCTTTATGTAATTGTATTGATTTATTTAATACTGTAAGTTCTTGTTCTTGAAGAAATAATAATGTACTATCTTGAAGATGTAATATATCATGTTGTTGTATCTCATATTCATATTCTGAAATGAGTTCAGATTTTATACTATCTGTATGTACTAGACTATCAATGTAATATTCTATGTCTAGAATTTCTTGTCCTGTAAAGCATGTATCTGGTGATTGACTATAACTAGTTAAACATAAAAATAAAAATATAACCGTTAAATGTCTCATCTTTTCTTAATATTTTTTAATCGTTTAGATGCACGTGATACATTCTTTTTGGTAGGTTTGCGTTTAGGTTTAGGAGTTTTTAATTCCTCTTTAAGTTTAGTACTTTTCTTTTTGCTACCAGAAATATTCTTTTTAGTTTCTGTTTTGGCAGTAACTACTTTTTCCTTTTCTTCTCGAATTACAGCAACTTTTTTCTCAACTTCCTTGATATCCTTTTTAATTTGTTTTGCTTCTTCACGTCGTTTAGACTTACCTATGAATGCTACTAATGCAATTGCGCCTGCCAGTATCCCTAATAGTGCTTTCCACCATGTTTTTAAAAATTTCATATTATGATTTGTTTAGTGTTTCTTTAATAACTTGTTTGATTAAATTCCGGACCTCTGTCATCTTTTGTATTTTCTCTACAGATGCACCTTTGCCAATGTTAGATACAAATGCATCCATTTCTTTTTCAATCTTCTTTCTTATTTTTGTAAAATGTTTAAGATCTCTTGTTATCATCTTAACTGCGGGTTCATCTCCTGAGTTTTTTGCTGTGACGTATTCTTTGGCTAAGCGTTTCATTTCAGTAGTTACTTCGTTCCACTCTTTTTTTAGTTCATCAAATTCTGATTTAGCCATCACCCTCCCCTTCTGATTTAGATTTAGGACCAAATATCTTTTCAGCTCCGGCAATACCAAAACATCCTAATACAATAATCACAAATGAATTATAAATGTATTCATTAATTACTAGGTCTTTACCAAACCATCCAGTAGCTAGATCTGCCACCATAGCTAAAACCATGACTGCAAATGCTAAAAACCCTATAATACTTTTTTCGTTATATTCGTTATTATCTTTAAAAATATTTTTCCAACTCATCATTTTTCTCATCATAGGTCGTGTTTTTTAAAGTAACTTTTTTTGATACGCTTGTAATCTTTGGCCATCTTCTTTAAAAATGCATCTTTAGCGGTATGGTCCCATTTCTCCATACTACCATCAGAATTAACAAATTCAATTTGATTGCCAATTTCTTGTTTTAAAATTTCAACTTCAGCATCTGTCTGTTTAAAGAATGATTTAATATTTTCGTTAATTTTTTCCTGGGCATACTCTTCGAACTTACCAGACATTTTTAACTCATGTTCCATATCAACTACACAATCTAAACACATACCATGAATGGCTTTCATTTTCTTATCAGCTTGACCTGGTTGTGTACATGTACATGTTTCTTTCGGGCATTTTGCAAATGAATGTAATGCCTTTCTTACTTCATCAAATTTCCCAACGGTTGATCGGTAGCCTTCGCGTTGGACATATGTACGTTGAACTCCTGTGATAGGATCTGTTTCTGTCCAGGTTTCCCCAACTTTACGTTTTTCTTTGGCCGGGGCTGAATATCCAACTTGTTGTTTAGTTTGGAATTTGTGAGTACCATCTAGCATTTGCTTGATGGCTTTAATATTTTGTAACTTTTTTGCCATTATTTATGATTTAGCGTTTGGACTCTCTGATTGTTTGGCCATACCCTTTTTGATTCTAGGTATTAATGCCTGAAGCTCGTCAGGAGTTACTTGTGCCATACCTCCAATTAATAATGCTAAGAAGTCAACTTTTTGGGTCGATCCCATGTTTTTAATTTTGTTTGCATGTTGAGCTAGAGATTTACCCATTTGGCCAAATTTTGTTGCCAATGTACCTGTAATTTTGCCGGAGGCTTTACCGAGCTTAGATTTAAAGCCTTTAATATCTTTCCAGCTAAACTCGTTAAGTTCTTTTCTAATTTCTCTGCGAATGGCTTCGCGAAGTAGTTTTTCTTGTTTTGTCATTTTTATCCTCTTTAAGGGGTTTTTAATTTATTAATAAATATGCTATATCTTTACAAACATGTTATTTTGCGAAACCTTTATCCATAGCAAAATTAGCTCTACTGAATTCGATCCTATCAACTAACTTAACTCCATTGCCAATATGGTCGACTGCAACATAACCTTCCGGTGCTGTAACTTCTAATCCACCCTGTCCATCATCTTTAAAATGTTTTGTTTTATAAACAGCGTTATTATACTTGTTCACAAATATAAGCTTGGCTTCTGCTAATAATTTTGTTATTTTAAAAATATTAAGTATGTTATTTTTCTCTGCTTCAAATTGGTTCATCTTCTCTTCGCCGGCGGCTGCTGTTCGAGCCTTTCCTTTATCTGTTTTAAGTTTTTCAACTTTCTTATCTATTTGAGCTTGATACCAAGCTTTGAAATTTTCAAATGATTTGTTTGGGTCAGCCAATAATTCACCTTTACGTATTTCAGAATTAATATATATGTTAAGCATATCGGCAGGAATATTATCATAATTCACTTTAATAGAATCGGCTGCTTTTACTTTGGCAAGTGCTTCTTTGGCTTCATTATCTGATAATGTTACTGTACCTGTTGTATCTTTAAAATATGCGTCATCAAACCAAACTCCCGGGACTCTTTTTAATCCAGAAACATCTGCTCCAAATGATGCCCCTCCTTGAAGATCATTATATGTTGTATGGAACACTATTCCAAATTTAGAATTAGCAATTTTCTTACCTAACTCAGAATCGGCTTCAACTGCATATGTAATGGTATTTGGTCTAAAGGTGTAATGTGGAACTCCGTCTATATTAGTTGATTTTAACATACCTTTATCAAACATGAAATCTCCTTGCAATATATTCTTAATTCCTAATCCCGGGAGATAATCTAAAGCCTGTTTCAATTTATCTGCTAGGCCAGGTGCATGGCCATGATTCATATCTACATCTTCTTTGGTGTAATTTATTTTTGGTTCTTTATTAAATATAGATTTTGTACCTACAAAGAATTTTCCATTTTCAGGATTGATACCGGCAAATAGAGCAGGAGCGCCATCCCACTTAACTGATGTGTTAACCTTTGCATTGGAATGTCCTTTTAAGTTCTTTACAAGTTCTAATATGAAGGATCTAGCCTTCTTATATCCAGGTAATCCTTGTGTTAGGATAAGTTCTTCTAAATGAGTTAAATGAGTATTGGCTTTAGCTTCTGATAGTATTCCTTCATTTATACTTTCTGGTAAATATACATTTGCCTCAACATCGCTGTCCATCTCTACCTCTGCATTTGGGAATTGTTTTTTAACATATGCTAAATATAATTTTAATCTACGAGTATCTTCTGGACTGTTTTTTGATGCTGAAAAATTTATTGTTTTTATGCCCCTGATTTGGGAAATGGTTTCTTTGACAATTTTAGTTATGGTAGCCATTACCTTAAATAGTTCTCCTTTATTAACAACAGCTTTATGAGAAAATTTACCTGCGTCTGATTCAATTCCAAATTCTACTCTCATTATTTTATGGTCACCACTTGTATCACTCCAATCTTCTTCTATGCCTAATTCTACAGTATATTTAGTACCAGAATCAGTTGTAAAATTATATGATCTGCCACCCTCTCCTGCCATATATCCAACACTGTCTTTTTTAAAGTCATATGTTTTAGCACCTGCATCGCCGATCTCATTAACCGGGTCTTGTTTAGGTAATAATCTAAATTTAAATGCCGGTCGACCATTTATTAAATAATCGCCTTTCTCATTTTTAGTAATTGTTTTTACTACGACTTTCTTATTTTTAAATTTACCCATTAAAACAGTATCACCAATATTGACTGGAACATTTATATCTTCAAATATTTTTTTCCAATTCATTTCAGAAATCATATTGCCATCTGTTTCTTTTGGCTTTTCCTGTTTTGTACTTTCATCTGCTCCTAGGAAATTTAAAAATTTATATCCTACTCGCTGAGCGACATTGGAAATATATTTTGACCATTCTTTATATGCACTACTTGATGATAAATCTTTTCCTAAATAATCTGTACCTGCCTCTTCACCGCCTGGTATTCCAACTGGAAAGAATGAAACAGCTAATGGCGGACCTTTTGGAAAATCGGTATCATGTACAGGAAATTGGCTTTCTGGTACAAGATAATTTAATACTGTATATCCTAATGACTTTGCCATATCAACAGAGCCTTTTCTATATGATGCTTGATTACCGTAAAAATATCTCGGACCATCATCTACAACCTGTTTACCAGAAGATGTACTATAACTGGCCTCTTTTAATAATTGTTTCATATCAAAAGTAGTTAAAAATGTTTCTATAGATTCGCCTAATAATCCATTCTTAAATATCTTCCATAGCTCATCATTTTCAAAATCCTTTTCCTTGATATCCCAGCCCATTATTTGGTTAAACGTTTCTAGGTCTTTTGTTGCCACTATATTACTCAACGCATCACGTAAACTAGTACCTGACATTTCTCCATATCCCGGTACTGTTAATTTTATCTTTTTAGCAATATCTAAATATCCGTGCTCCGAGTATGGGAGTAAATTATTTTTATTATCTTCATATGATTGAAAATATGATGGCGATCCATCTTTTTTTGTGCCAATACGAAATCTTGGATTTTCTTTCATATCCTTATCACCGACTGCAAAAACAACCGCTGTTGTATCAGCATCAAATTTTGATAATAATTCTGTGGCTTGATATGGATTCTTGACTTGTACTACATTCTGAATGCCATGTTTGTTTATAATTTTTTTCTTTTCTTCAAAATTAAAAGGGGACCTTCCTTTTTCTGTTTTATCTGATGTCACTATAAATGTATTGGATGGGCCAAATTTTTCCTGTAAATTTGCAAATACTGCTGCGTGATGTTTGCCCATGGGTTGGAATCTACCCGGGTATATTGCTACAACTGTCTTTATATTAGACTGTTCTAAAATTATATTATCTGCTAACCAATTTCCTAAATTCATATTATTATGTAATTTTTAAATAGCTACCTACTACACTAACTGAATAATTTCCGGACGCCTTTTCGCTTGAACCGGAAATATCTACTACCAATTTATCATTCTCTTCTAATACTAAATTATCAGATAAAACATCTAAAGATGAAAATTTCGGTACAGATGAAAAATATGCTATACTATGTGTTGTAGTTGTACTATTATCATATAAATATGCATTGACATTAATGTCATAATAAGTCGATGATGATGGCTCAGTAGTATTTGTAATCTGACAACTTTTTAAAATAACTGTACTCGACGCTGGACATTTTAAAAATTCACCAGAGGCCGAATATATAGCACTTACTGCTACTGGTCCTTGTGTTATGTTCGATCCTGTATTATGATATGTTGTTGCCATTATGTTTTAGTTTCTTTATTATAAATATCCATTGGCTACTAAGTATTCATAGTTTTGAGTACTTTCATCAGCGCTTAATGATTTATCATAAACTAATATCATCCGGCAGTGACAAAGTAATTCATAACTAGCATAACCAAAAAAGTTCCAGGTAGTCCAAGCATCCATATCTGCACCTTTAAACTCAATATAAATATATTCGCCAGTTCTAACATTGTCATAGATATTTGATTTATCTATAGTATCTTGAAAATAGGCTGGCGAGCCAGCGCTGCCATAATATTCTTTATTTCCAGATCTGTAAGCGCCTAAATAGTTACCACCGCCACTGGCAGTATAAACAAATAATCCTTGAACATCAGTGGTTTTTAAAACAAAACAAACAGTACAACTACTAGTACTTACAATAGCTGTAGTACGGCGGAAATAGTCATCTGTACTATCGGTCTGAAATGAAAAGTCGGCTTCAGAATAGACAGGTCCTCCTCCTAATAGAAAATCATATCCGTTACCACTTTGGTCTAACCAATCTCCACTGCCGGCATATATTTTGCCATCCAATTTTAACACTAACTCATCAGTTACAAGCCGTTTATCAACAGTTGGAGATAATCTACCACTTAATCTTTCTAAGTACGCTGTTTGTTGGCTTATTATACCAATTTCTGAAGTCCTTTTATCTACTCCAATATAGCCGCTATTTCCTTTTGTCTTTTTCATATTATGCTAAGAACCATGTATATGCTTCATCTGCTACTCCGCCACCTGATGATATTCCTGTTAAATTACTTCCATCTCCATAATAAGTACTGCTACTAAATACTGCTGCTGATGCTGTGCTAGAAACTGATAATGAACCTGTAATTATTTGGTTTCCTAAAATATCAAGTGTTGCATTTGTAGTTTTCTTCCCTATAGCTAACAAGCCTCCTGCAGTATATGACCCGGAGATCCATGAAGGCTCAGACTCTGCTGTCGTCAGTTGTATTTCTTGAGATGAATTGTCAGATATTACCATTCGGCCTTTATGGGCATTAGGTCCGGAGCCGACTCTTGCAAAGGCGGCTATTGTTGCACCATCATCATCTTGTAATACAATTGATGCTCCAGCATCTGTGCCTTTAACGAATACAGAATCATTTAATACTTTTACTGAGCCAGTTATTTGTACATCACTGTCTCTATAGATCATGTCACCACTACCGGAAGTCCATAGACTATCAGCAGCAGGTCCTAAACCAATAGTTGCAACGGCATTACCACTCTGCGGTGCACTAAATGTTAATGTAGTAGTATTTGTATCTGTTGCAGTTATATTTTGTGGTAATATATAATTATTAGATGCATCATAGACAGCCACCGCAAGATATTGACTTCCTATATTATGGTTAATTGTCCATGTAGTTGCGGGCGCGGCCTGATTATGTATATATTGGGCAGAGCCGCCTCCGCCGCTGGCGGCATTAATTGCATAAGAAGCTGTTAACGCATAACTGGCAGATGTCGCAGTTTCAGCATATGATGACGATGTTTCATATATTATTTCATGGGATGCCGATACTGCATAACTGGCTGTAATTGCATTTTCTGACCATGATGCTGTTACATCACTTGTTCCGGAACCACCTGTTATGCCTTGGGCAAAATATACTGGACCTGAATTGTATGCAGACGAATTTTGTACTTTCCAGTCGGTATAACTACGTACCATCCAAGCTCTATCGCCCTGATCTACACGATATAAATTGCTATATGCAGTACCAGATAAGGTAGCTGAATTTACAAAACTATATTTTGTCCAATCACCATTAAGAGAATCATAATTAATTTTATTTTTGTAATGTGGTGGCCCGGCATTTCCTACATTTGCTTGCAGATATACCTCAGGGGCCGGACCGCCCGGTTCTAGTACACACCATGCACCATATGCGCCACCGTAGCCGGTCATATTTATTTCACCGATAGGATATGGTAAGGTGTACTCGAATCGTAAGAATACTCCGGCGGAGCTTCCGGTGATATTTAATCTAATATATGTCTTGCCGCCACTTGTATATTCTTCGGCCATAGTATTAGGATCGTAAATAAGTGCATTCTTGTAAATAAAGGAATCTACAGCTGCCACGTCTCGTATTGTAACATTTTCTGCATATACATCTCCATCTGGTTGTACCCAAAAGTTTGATGATGATATTTCTATATTCTCTCCACTACCAGAAAGAAATGCTTTATCACTGCCTAGGAAAAATTCATTTGTTCTAATATCTAACGATGGTGGATCTGTAGTGTATCGAAAATAACTTGATGAATCATTTACTAATTCTAAACCTACTCCTGCATAATATCCTGGATTTGTAGTTTCTAATGCTGACCCTGACCATATCATGAACCCGGAACCGGAGCCGGCAGATGCAGAAGTGAAGCCGACATAGCCTACTGATCTAATTGCCCCGCCATCATCGCCGGATTGTTCTAGTCCTTGACCTACTTCTTTTCCAATAAATAAACTTCCTGTTAATAGATTATCTTTGCCGGCTAGATAAAAATTACTACCATCGAACTTAACTCCAAATACATCTGTAGTAAAGTCTGCTTCATTGCCTTCATAATCATAATATTGAAATTTAAATTGCTGTTCGGCTTCTCGTGCCAATGTAGGTACTGGAGTAACTATTCGTTGATATGTAGGTGAAAACCCAGTTCGTGTATCAGTATTAACACGTATATCACTCAGGTACCATTCACCTGCTCTTATTACAAATATTGGAGTTCCATTTCCGTCGCGATCAGCAATAACATCTAACTTATAGTTATCTACACGTTCATTATTATTCATGAACGCACTTCCAATATATTTTCCTAGCGATATATCATCGATACGATCAATACCATATGGGGGTGGATCGACAAATGCTGATCCTGACATATATACATCTATCCACCCATCAGGGATCTTCCCTGTTTCTATTGGAGTAGTATCTGGTTGTATATTTGAATTTGCTATTGTTACAGCATCAAATGAAACGACATAATTTCCATCTTTATAATACTCATTATAATATGATTGAGTTACCTGTAATCGTAAATGATCTTTATATGCGAAGGTCGTTGACCCCGAAGGCTTAATATGTATTGAGTTTAATAATTTACTGGATGTAACAGTTGTTAATGTAGTAGTACCCGTATCTGTGCCGGCTCCATTATATATTGGCTGTTCAAAGTCTCCGGTGGTAGTATTATATAGTTTATATTTCCAATATGTCTGATATGTATCAGATGAATCAAATATTCCTACTTCACGATCATAATCAATACTACCAGTATAGATTAAAATATTTTGTTGATCTAATACTGTTTCATTTATTAATTCATATTTACCTGCAGAGCCAAGTGGCTTAACATATGACCGGATTTTATATATATCGCCAGTAGCCGGTAGGAGATTTTCGAATCTAATATCTACATAACTTTGAGTATTTTGTGTTGCTATTAATGTCGGCGATGCTATAAAGCTACATGTAAATACTGATGGCTGAATATTATATATGTTAACATCATCATATCTAAAATTTACGGTATCTGCAACTCTGACCTGAGTTGTATTTAATACTTTTGTTATTGTAGAATTATATGTAAAACTACCGGTAACTAAACCACCCGTTGTACTAATTATAGGTGCGTTAATTTCAATTGAGCCGCCTACCATACTACTACTAAATCTAAAGTTACCGGAAGCAACTTCTATGATTGGCTGTGCATTTGGTTGTAATGTAACTAGATTAGTACTACGAGCTATACTTTGATTTCTAACTATGAGTGGATTCGGGGCTATAGTCTTTCCCCATAATGGAGATCCTTTCCGAGTTTGGCCTAATACAGTTTTTGCAGGCTGTAATGCTATTTTTTCTGTCGGTGATGATATTAATCGTACTTCACTACTTCCAGATAAAGCTACAACACGGCCTTGTGTATATGTTTGATTTAAATATGCTTTTTGTGTTTCACGAATACTAACTTTTGGTATACTACCGGATAAAAATATTATTTCTGAAGAGTTTCGTTCATTTGGGGCTATAGTAATATCACGCGACCATTTTACTGTGCCGGCAGGGCTAGTGCCGACTATACATATATAACCATCTCCAGGTGATGCATTATCATATACATATGCTGATATAATTATACTGCCATCATCACCTAAATAATCTTGAGCTTCATAATATATGGCATTATTCCCGGCATCAGCAATGTCAATAAGTATTTCAGTATCAACTAATAAATTCGTACTACCACGTAACTTTATTATGTTTTTGCCGGCAGTTAATTTATCCGGCATTTGAGTTATTTCAAAATAGTCCGGTGAATCTATCGTATTATCGATAATATCATATGTACTGGAAGCTAACCCTAATAAGTCGATTTGTTTTTTTATCATGCAGCCATTGTGTCTTTTATATAAATATCAGCTCACATGTATTTTAGAATATCCATTTACGCGATCAATATCTATAATGTTATCTACGATATCACGCATGGTATCGATATGAGATATACACCAAACAAAATCAAATTGAGATTTAAGATAATCAAATAACATATACATACTACTAAGGTGTTCAGAATCTAAAACTCCAAATCCTTCATCTATTGCTAGAAAATTAGGCCTAGGCAAATTACTAACGTTTATAAGGGAGGTTCGTATAGCTAGGGATGCTATAAATTTTTCCATGCCAGATGTTAACTCTAATGGCCAAAAGTTTTGATCATCATATACAATATATGCATTAATATTTTTTCCATCGGTATGTAATACTACTGTAAAATCAACTATTTGAGTTAATATATTATTTATTTCTGCTTCTATTAATGGTAATGCTTTTGTGATAAGATTATATGGCACACCGTCGCGTTGCACAGCTTGGAGGTAATATCCATAAGCTTCGTATTGAGATTCTAATTCTTTTAATGTATCTATATTTTCTTGAGCATCGGATTGTATTTTACGTGCCACTTCTAATTTGCCAGATAATTGTATTATAGTAGTATCTAATACACTTATTTCATCTGAGATAGTTGTTATTTCAAATTTATGTTCATTTATATCTTTAGTTTTTATTTTATTAAATTCTATAGCATCTTTTTGTTTATTAAATTTATCGATAGCATCTTTAACTAATTCCATCTTTTGAGTTAACTTATCTATTTTATCTTTATTGGCATTTTTACATTCCTGGTGGCGAGATTGATTATCTTTATTATCTTGGATTGTAGATTCTAATTGATAATATGCATCTATATATTTTTGCCAATTATATTCTTCTGCCTTTTTAGTTAATGTAGCTTGTTCGAGCATTATAGCATCATATTCTAATTGTAATTTAGGTAAAAGGTTTGCAGCTGATTGAGTATCTTGTAGCCATGGATTTGCTATACAATATTTACAATCTGGGTCCCATTCATGTTTTTCTAACTTGGATACCATTTTTTCTGCATGTTGAATTTTTATCTTTTTTAGTTTTAACTCGCCAGTTAAATCTCGTATTTTATCATAACAATCTTCACGCACTATCATAGACCGCTCCCATTTTTTTATTGGCATGGTTTCTAATTCTGATTCTAAATCAAATATAGTTTTATCTAATATATTAATTTGAGACATATATGATTTATGGTCATCTTTCCGGTGAACTATTAGATCCGTCATTTTTTCTAAATTGGATTTGAGAGTTGCAATATCCTGTACATCGGTGTCAATTGGTTTTAATTCTGTTGTCAACTGTACTACAATTTCATTTAATGAATCTTTCATAGTTGAATGGTCACCCTTTTCTTTTACGGCAGTTTTTAATGAACCGGATACATCCCTAATATCAGTTAATGCAGTTGCTAATAATGTACTGAAATCTTCACGTTTTAATTGTCGTATTAGTGTCGCAGTTTCCTTAATGTCTTCATTAGCTATTTGATATAAAGATTCGAAAATATCAATGTCCAAAAATTGAGATAAAAGATCTTTACGTTCCCTTTGTGATTTATCTATAAATCCTGTATTGTTATTTTGTAATGATAATGCCGTTAATATAAAATCATCATATGATCCCAAGTATTGTCTTATTGCTTTATTTGTACTATCTCGCTGATCTCCATTTAATGATATCTCATTATCATCATCAAAATAATAAAAATTTACTAATACCTTTACATGACCATTTTTATGCTTTTTACCAGATCTTTCTATTACATATGATCTTCCATCTAATTCAAATTCAAATTTACTTTGGAATGATTGTTTCTTATTATTTAGCACATGAACTGCTTTGTTAGACCTACTACACTTATCAAAACAACAAAATGATAAAGCATCCAATATTGCTGATTTACCAGCATGGTTAGGAGCGAAAATTCCATAACAGCCATGTATGTTAGTAAAGTCAATTACATTACCTTCTCCATATGAAAACATGTTAGAAAATTCAAATCGCTTAGGTACCCAAGTCACATTCCTAGTTAATTTAGTTTCGGGTAATTTACTATTTACCTTCCTATTTAAAAATCTAACTACATCTAACATTTTATCATCTAAGCCAAATTTATGGTCTAACTGTTCTGATATTAATATATTTTGAAATTCTACGTCCCGAATTTTGGCTAAATTTAATTTTTTACTATCTACTCTACCTTCATTTAACTGATTGACTTTTTGTAAAGTGACTTCCTGGACATTATACCTCTGTTTGACTTTAGTTAATATTTCTTTTAAAGTTCCTGAATCGGTATCTTTAATTTTGAACCTAAGTCTCGGCATTTTTGGAATATCTGGTGATGGATTTATAATTTTTCCATTCTCAATTTCAAAAGTATAATAGCCATAATCATTTTTAATTGGCTGAAATTTTGATGTATGGGACTTTAAATCCCAAATCAATATGCCATGGATTAATTTCTCACCATGAGATTGTTGTATTAAACTTCCAGGATAGGCAATAGTTTTTTCATCATCAAGAAATTGAGCTTTATGAATATCACCTAACAATGATAAATCATGGCCAGTAAACAAATCTGTAGTGACCTGATCATTATTTAATCTAATTCCTAAATCTGTTGTTGCATTATTGACAGCGCCATGGTGAAGCGCAATTTTATAATTAGCTTTAAATGATTTTGCACGTATATAATCTTTGGGTACATCAATAACACTCATATGATTAAATACTACACCACCCATTTCATGTAATCCAGATTCTTTAAAATAAAATAAATTATTATGTTGCAATGCTGTCATGATTGGTGTTAACGCATCTAACCGATATGAGTTATTTAGGTTGCAATCATGGTTACCGATAATTACAATAGTAGGTGCCAGGTCTGCTAGTGATTTAAAAAAATCTTGAACCAAGTCTATTAACTCTGGGCTCATATCTGTTTTTGCATGTACTATATCGCCGGCGACATATATAACCGAATTTTCTGTTTTATCCTTTTTTATAAAATGATATAGTCTCTGGAAGACGGATCTATATTCTTTATGGCGTTTAACATTACGCACGTGTATGTCTGCAATATGATAAATCTTATCTATCATATCAATTCCTATATTATGTTTAGTTATCATATACTTAATACCTTGTATTCCATTAACTTGAAATCAGTTAATTTAGTTGTATCATTAATCAATTCCCAAATTTTTTCGAAACCCATTTGGTTCGGGTCTTTATCTTGCATGTCTACAAAATATACATCTATTCCATTACTCATAAAATACTCTGCCGTTTGTATAGCTTGTTTTTTTGCGTCTTGATCTAAACAAACATATATTTCCTGGACCTGTTTTTCTACAATTTTTTGCTTCAATGCTTGACTTATTACTTTACCAAATAATGGTATTGCATTCCGTTTTATTGTAATTGCATCAAATGCTCCTTCTACTAATATGATCGGTAATTTCCAATTTATCATCAAATCAAATCCAATTATATCTTTACTAATTTGTGGATTCTTATGTTTATATGTATCATGTTCATAATATGATCTTCCTACAAAATAATTTAATTCTCCATTACAATCATAGCTTGGTAGTATAATTTTACCACTATACTCTCCACGTGGACAGTATCCTATACGATACTTTAAAATATCAAAAATACTTATATTTCTAGACTTTAAATATGCGGCTGCATTCCGGAATTCCGGTGTTTTATTTATTTTCCATAAGGGTTCATAATCGACCGGTAAATTTATTGTTTTAACCTGGTTTTCCGTTCGTCTAAGGCTATAATCAGTTTCATCTAATATAGATAACAGCTGTTGTATCTTTGATCTTTCAACATGCAATTTAGCAAATAAATGTACTAATTTTCTGCCTTTAGCATTACATACCCAACAATGCCAATGCTGTGATGTGGTATCAATTTCTAATTTTTGCTTGTGATGATTACAGAATGGACAGAAAAAGGCTCTATTATCTTTACTACCTGATTTGCTTTTACCTAGAACCGATTCGATTAAAGATAACAGTCTAAACTTGCTCATACATAAATATATTAAGATTTTTTCAGAAAACCAAATTATTTATACCAAGACTTTGGTATCTCCTTATGTCCCCATAAAATGCCATGTTTATCACAAAAATCACCATACGTTGTTTTTGACCCCTTACGTATTTTTGTGTTAGCATTTTGGAATACAATACGAATATCTAATTCCGGACGTTGTTTTTTAATTAATAAATGTTTTTTGCGGTCTTCTATTGTCCAACGACCCTTTGCTTCAATTATTATATTATTTGATAATATAAAATCTGGTGTATATGATCTAGAAACTTCTGGTACAGTATATAATATCTGCATAGTTTCGTACTCATATTCAATTTTATCTTCTGTTAGTATTGTAGCTACGTCAGCTTCGAATCCTGACCTAAACCCTAACTTTTCAGCTTGTCGCCGCTTTTTACTTTTTGATCTCCATGCCATAACCTACATATCCCAACGCACAACAAAATTCATGTCTACGTCGGTTCTTTTTTGAATTGGATTAGATAATTTACCAACAGCCAATAAATGTCCTATATCATCATATAATCCTACAGTACTAACATATGGCCGTAAACTACTAGTAAAATCTCCTAATAGTAGATCGCTGTCGGTTCCTTGTGTAGCACTAGGATTTTGTGATACATTAAACTGTCCTTTTGGGACATTGACTAATATATTATATTCTGTAATTGCTAATGATGATTTATGTTTTAATGTCCAATCATATTCTTGAGTAAATAAATCATTCCAGAACCACATAGGCGATGATGTCACTACATATCCAAATGATCTAAATACATTACCTACCACATTTGTTTGATATGCTGACCCGGACAGATAATGATTATTTCCTAATGATCCTATTTGTGCAGATGTTAACGCAGTATCATAATATCGCACTTCATCTAAGCTACCACTATAAGAATTACTGCCACTTTTATTAGAAGCACCAAACATTATTGAACTATTATTATTACAATTTCCGCCAACATCGCTGCCACTGTTATCTAATGTGCCATTAACCCATAATTCAATTAAGCTGCCGGTTTTTTGTAATACTAGATGTGCATCTGTATTCCGTAAATCTGCGCTACTACTAAAATCTACCATAAACGTACCATCAGTTCTACGTACATATACATGGCCTGCAGATGCATGTGAGTGATCATATATTCCTAACCGATATGGATATCTGTTACGTTTAACATGTTCTTCTGCTAATCCAAATTTAAGATAGTTCGGATCTTTCTGGGCTTCAGTATACCAATAGTTTGCTATTGCTTTTTGGGTGGCTCTACTGCTTTTCCTAAATGCACGTGTACCCCTTACTTGCTCATAAAACGCTTCTTCCGTGGGGCCTGTATATACGTCTTTATATTCTCGTACAACACCATACTTACTAATAATATCACGATCGGTATCTGCTGGTGTAAGTGTATGTTGGTTTGTACCTGCATGTATCCATGTACTCCAAGCAAAATCGTGGTCCGGATTTATTCCTACGAAATTAACAGTTTTAATATATGTCGGATATGCTTCCGGAGTATTAGTTGCAGGATAAAATTGTCCAAAATTTGCAGCAAAGCCAGATGGCTTAATTTCACCTGTTGTGTTGATACCGGGCCTAAATGCTACTTTAGAAACATCTGATGTAAATGTTGGTGTAAATTGTCCGCTTTGAATTTTGGTTGTCGACTCCCGACGTCCTGTTGCCATTCCGAACCACCCCCTTTCTCCTAGGTGGTAGCCCCATCTACTCTGGTAATGTTGTTCATTAAAGCCCCAATATGCAACTAAATTATCATTAGGAGCAAAGCTGCTGGAATTGATATAACTATTTGGTATCCGGATATTACCATATTTATCATCTGTTAATGTAAATGGAAACCTGGTTGATGATATTTCTATACTTTTTGGCTTTAATTGGTGCCCCATTTTTGTTTGGGGTATCGAAACCATACTAGCACTATAATGCAAAAATTTATGCATCATATTAGGATCTGTTTGATTTGATTGTAAACAATTGCCAGGATCATATGGATATTTATAAAACATATGATGTAGATGTTCCCATACCGCAAATTTCCAATAAAATAAATTACCATCGGCAATAAATGAATAGTTATCATGAGTTCGATTAGGTATATCAAAATAGCAGCCGGCGTAACCTGTCTTACCAACCGCGTAATTCATTCCTGGTACAGATGGATTCCACCATTGGCCGGTGCTGCGGCCTGCTAGCTCCCACGTAGGAGACCAGTAGGTACCAGTTGTATTATCAGGCCATGGGTCTAGATCGTTAGTGGCTAGCAAGCCCCCGGGTTTATTTCGCGGGATTATTCCATAAAATGCTTGAGGATCCGGAAAATTCCAGGAAGCCTGATCTTTCTGTGAATTGGGTGGGTACCACGCTTCTCCCTCAAATTCTGTTGATTTAAGTTGCCATCTAGAAGTTGGCCCGTATTCTGTTCCTGGAGTTCCTGGGTCTCTGTTTTCAACCAGACCAGTGTAAATGGAAACCAGGTTATCATCTCCTCGTTTATTAGACCGCATATCATAGAAAATGGCGTTTAATGGAATATAGCCACTAGCTGTGGCATTAGTATTAGTTATGGTCCAATTCTTGTAAGCGTTAAATTCTGTGACTTGTACATCACTTTTTGGAATACTACGGAAAACTGTTGGTTGCGGCATAACATGCTATTAATAGTCTAATTTAACTTTAATGGTGGTTTCTGTAGTAGGATCTTTTTTTAATGGTTTACTTAATTTTGCGACAGCGACTAATTCTTTATTTGCATTATATAATCCTACAGATGTAATATATGAAAATGGATCTCCTACTGTTACCACGCTAAACGCTCCTTCTTCACCAGTTACATATGACGGATTATTACTATAATTAAATTGGTTATTCAATACACGCACGAAGTAAAAATCTGATTTTATCGATTGTTTATTACGTGCCGTAAATCCGTTATTTGTACTATCAATAACAGCTGCACCTGATATTGCTGTATGTATCTTAAATGCATTATCTCCATCAATTCCACTGCCGGTTACTGAGCCAAATGATGCTGACATGTTTAATGCCGTGCCATCTAATATAGCCATACCTAATGATGGATATAATATTCCATAATATTGAGGTTCGGTAGCAGTAAGCGAAGGGGAATATATTCCATCAGCCGATGATCCGGATACTATATTATACTTTAATCCTGATTGTCCAGCTGCGCCGGCAGGAGTTATTGCATAATCTGTTGTTAATTCTAATACTCTACTATCTCCAGAAAGTCCAACATTACTACCAGTATATGCATTTGCTACATTTCCGCCGGCGACAAATTGGCTACCAGATAAATGAGCTAGATTTAAATAAAATGCTGATGGATCTATTCCTTCTTTATATCTAGCTCGATTAACATTAACAATATATATTTGTTCTGAATCTTTACCATTAAATGTAAATTTAGTATCACCTATTTCTAATAGTAATTGTTTATATTGACCATATATAGCACGAGTAGGTGTATCGTTTCCGGCACCACCAGCTATTACTGATGAACCAGAGCCTGGCTGATTTCCATATTGGACTGCAAATTGTGGTTGGGCTTCTGCTGCAGATGATGCACTTTGAAAAATTTCATAATAATATTGTTTCTGCGTACTAGTTTCGTTAGATGATGTAAAAAAGGTTGTTAATGAGCCGGCATCACCTGTCCATAATCCTTTTGTAATAATACTTTTTTGTAACGTAACAATGTCGGTAGCAGCGTTAAATGGTTTATATACGCTGCCGACAGATGCGGCAGCAACGTTTCCTATTGTTGGTACTGCTCCACCGCCTGGTGCTGTAAAATTAAATCCTCCGGCCATAATATTCCTGTTTTTTTCTTTTCATTATACTAATGGTGTTCCTTGTTGAGTATATAATGTATTACCTTTTACGGTTACATCTATTGTTTGGCGCCCACCTGTTTCGTTACCAATTACAATTATTGTAGCTTGTTTAGTTGATACTAATGATTTACCAGTTACACTAAATGTCATACCTGTTATCGAAACACTTTGAGCTGCTTCATTATCACCAATAAATGCTGGAACTGTTCCTCCGCCGGCACCAGGTGCTTGTCCTGTAACTGCAATGGATGCTACAGTATTGTCACTCAATATTAATGTATATCCTAATGTAGAATTCCCGCCAGAGAAATTAGTTGTTTGTGGAGATATAGTAACAGAATCTCCTGGGGTCAATGTTATTGCAGATTGTCCTACTGATATTTGTGGTATTCTATTTGCGTTTTGTGGCAATGTTACTAATTTAAATTTCATCATCTGTGTTTCATCAGGCAATGCTTCAACTAAAGGCAGTGCCTCTATTGTTGCTCCATAGAATGCAGTGCCTAATGGATGGTCTGGGTTCCATAAGGTATAATCAATTTCATCATCACCTAAAGCAAATTGTGTAATGTTAAATTGGTTCTGTCCTTTGGCTAGTAACTCTCGACCTTTTTGTGTTAGAATAGCATCTACTGTAATTGATGCATTATTTAATATACCCATGTTGTATCCCTATTTGTTATAAATATTTAAGATTAAAGTTTTTAACTATTTCTTTTGAAGAAACCACCTAATTTCCTACCTATTTTCAATAATCTATCTGATTTTGGTTGTGCTATTATAGCCTCTTTATTAACAATTGTAAAGCTTACTACCGGACCACCATCAGGTGTATCAGTTGAATTAATATTAAAATCGGCTCCAGTAATCCTACTTCCGTTAAATCTTATATTATCCCATGCTGCATGGTCATCATCATGATAATCTGCTATCTCTAAACTAGTACTAGTAAATAATCCAGCTACTTCTCGCCTAACATTGTTTACATTTAACTGTCCATTTAAATTAGGCTTTGTATCTCTATTAGCACGTAAATATGGATATAAATTTAACCAATAAATTTCGTCATCAGATAATGTATGTCCATCATAAAATCTTATATTACCTAATAAGCCAGAATATCCAAATTGTTTACGACTATCATATCCTCCACCACCTATCGCTTCTATAGAAGTAGTCGCCGGTGCCATTAATTTATCACTTAACTGTTTAACGCCATCTACCCACATATCAATTGACATCGAATCTGCAGATCCGGTGGCACCCGTACATGTTATAACATAATTATGCATGTCGGCTCTGCTGCCCCATCCTGTAGCTGTTGCTGGCGTATCAAATTTATCTGATGTAAAATAAAATTGATTACTATTAGAAAATCCTATCCTAGGATAGGTATATGGATTTGATATTGATTCGCGTGGGTCACTTCCTATTAAGAATCTGGCTGCTCCGGTATGACCAGAATCTTCTTTAGCAATATATGATATGCTCCAATCTCCTTTACCATTTGCTACGGTATTTAAATTATAAGTCGTATCATAATCATTAGCCTTACGTTTACGTCCTAATATTATAGATGGTATGGATACAAATTCCATACCATTTGATCCGGCATGTCCATAATCAGTAACTGCACTTGCCGACGTAGATGAACTAAAATGCATCATTGGGCCGGTAAAGAACTGATGAGATGCTGTTGGGAATAATCCCCCATTTACACTGGTGTCGAACGAAGCAGAAAATATATTTGTTTGCGGGCTAAACATACTTCCGGATTGTATATTATTTACTGAACCGCTAGGAAACATTTTGTAAAGACCTAAAGAATTATATCCAGGTGGAACACTATTTAATAATAAATTAGCATTTACACCATATGTTTTATTTAATTTATAATTATATGTTACAGAATCTTTTGGACCATAATGATATACAATACGTTTATATATATAACTTTTTCTCGTATCTGTTATATATAATTGTACTGGTTCTCTAGGATCATGTAATGAATATGAGCTTGTAAATGGTTGATCTACAAATAATGGCATTAATGTTGTTCCAGGTGAGATTACTCCTTGTGATATGGATTCACTAATTAATCCAGCATTTAATCGTGAAGATGATGGAATCATTATTAAATTTGTAAAATCATATTTTGCTGGCTCTTCTAAGCTAGATGTAATAACACCAGTATATTGATTTTCTTGAGATCCGGTTATTTGTAATATATCGGAACTAGAAATAGGTGCGGTATATAATGGCTCTGCCGAACCACTTAAATGAATAACTGATCCAGCGCTGATATCATATCCAGAATAGAGTTCCCTTTGGAGTGTCTTAAGATATGTTTCTGTTTGGGGATCAAAAATTCCTTTAACTACTTTAAAGTCAACTGGAGTAGGAACTTTACTACGTTCTAATACATTTGGTTCGACAATCAATCCCATACGAGTATTTACTCTAGCTGGCAATGTTTGTTTAATTTGACTAAATAAAGCAAAATCAAATATACTAAAAATCTTAATGAAGGCGTTTATATCATTACGATCGGAATATTTTTTCCAATAATAATTTGCAAATCGTACAAGCTCTGGATAATTATATTCCTGTATCTGACCCGGATCTCCTATATAATCATCAATCTCAAAAAAGCCGGCATGGTTATAAATATCAGCGTTAATTTGATCTGCCATACTATAAAATAAACCTAATGTACTATTATCTATCGGCGCGCGATCATATGCTGCAATTGTATTACGCCTAGATGGAGATAATGGTCCTGATAATGTATCAGACTCTAAACGAATTTTATTACTATATGACGTATTACCTCCTATGCTAGGAGTTTTTATACAATATTGTTCTACTTCTCTATTGAAACTATCATTACTAGTCGGTGTTGGGAAATTGCTAGCAGTTGCATATGAATTCCATGCATCACCAGACGGAGACTGCCAATCTAAAACATTTTGATTTGGATGGCTCGATGATATAATTTGATTAGCTACTAAACTGTAATCCTTGGCTTTTACATCAGTTCCTAATGTATAATGTCGTATTAATGTATAATATGATGATGTAGGATTATTTCCTACATATGATATCGGATTAAGTGTATGAGTATCAAAAGTATCTTGAGTTAATACTTCCATATACTCACGGTATTCTTGGAATGCGCCGGTGAACATACTTTTATATGGCTGCTCGGGGCCGGTGGCGCCTGTGCCGCCTATACTACCTGTCCAGCCGCCTAGGTAACACCAGCTGTCGTCATATGACCTATTCCAAAAATAATTAACAGGACCGGTTAGATTTGGACCACTAGAATATACTGTGCCTAAATTTAAACTCGACGATGCTCTATGTAAAATCTTACAATTACTACAATCAGCTGATTTTTGTATCTGAAAATATATATTAGGATCTGATGAGCCTGTAAAGAAAGATGATGTAAATGGGATATTAGTCCACATTCTAACATTCCACCAATCTCCATCAAATACAGGTACCCAATCAGTACTAGCTGAAACATAATACTGAGTTTGTTGTCCGGCACTAAATGAACCTGAATGCCAATCAAATACTAAACGGCCATAATCATTACTACCGGAATATGAACCTGTATATTCTAATGATAATCCCCATGGGATGGCTTTTCGGCCGGCATGATATCCCTCTACAAATGAATATATTGGTTTCCTAGCTCCTTGCCAATCTGCAGTATATGAGGCTGTCGATCCTGGTTGAGGCTTAATTCTAAATTCTATAGTATCAGGTGATCGGTCTCCACCTATAATACTTCCTTCAGCGTCACTTCCTAATGATACATCATATTGTGACCTAGGTATTTCTATTCTAGAACTAGACTCTATTCGGACGGCATATGTAAACTGATCTTTTATTATTTCTGGTTCGGTTGATTCTATTTTAGGTCCGCCATATTCTCTGATACTTAATAATGTCCTAGGTATGCCATAGGTACTCATTAACGCATTAATACTTCTAGCTGTTCCTTTAGTTTTTAAAATGTATGGCAAGTTATTAACTATCCGGCGCCAAACCTCATGAGTAATGTCATCAGATGATTTACTAAATAGACTACCGGTAGTTTGAAATGATCCAGAGCTATTAGTACCTAGTGCATATTCCCATAACTGTTTTGCTTGATTACCATTTGATAAATGCCAACCCATACTTTCTGCTACATTATATAATAACTCTTTACTGACACCTAGACTAGGATGTTCTTCTTTTGTATATGTATTTGTTAGAGCGTTGACATATGTATATAGAATATCAAAATGTTGGGCGATCATATTAACAAATAATTCGTATTGATCATTATTAGGATCTTCTCTAATAAATTCTGGTATTGTTTTTATTAGTGCACTATCATTTTCAAGATCATAGTATGATGCTGTAGAATAATTTCCAGTGTACCAAGTATCTACTAAACTACTAGTACTAGAATGTAATACATATTTTCCGGATGATAAATGTTTTGGCCATGGTGTTAATGAACCTGTAATTCCATGAGTAAATAAACTAGCTGTAGGTTCATTATATAACCACCGTTCAAACTGGTCAAACCCTCCAATAACATTATAACGGCGTCTGTCATTTTTTGCTATACTACTTTGTATAGACCCTGAATCTGAACCTAATACGGTATCTTCTAAATATTGGCTTTGGCTAGTATAAAATTCTATTAACTCAACTTTATATTTAAAATTAGCTAATCTCTCTTTGGCTGAACTAAAGTGAATGAAATTTTTATAGTCTGTAAAGTCAAGTCCTAAATCGATACCAGAACCTAAACTTCCACTAAACATTTTATCTAATATTCGTTGAGTAGTTGATGTATTAGATGCTAAAACATCGTTCCAAGTTTTAAATTCTGTTTGAGTGATGGTATTGGTATTAACTTCAATATCAAAATTCGGAGTTAATGTATTGTAATTATATTCCGGTGCTACGCCTTCGATAATGATATTATCAATATATGGATTCATTAATTGACTGACGATCCATAAATCTTGATTAACATCTATATCATTAGGTAATGGAGTATGTAATTTTACATATACATCATTATTATCAAGATCCTCTAATTTATTATAATCCACCCACCAGTTAGTTGTCCGGTAAACTCTATTTTCACCAAAATTAAGTGCAAGGTATGCAAAGGATGATTTATTTTGGTTATTATTGCCATTTATAATACCTTTCTCCCATTCTACTGAATCTTCTCTAAATGGGGCTGGCAAGGCCATTGGATTGGTACCTCTTGCTTCCGGTCCGGCTGAAGGAGCTTGCTGGCCCTGATATTTTAAATAAGTATCTAAATCATATGATCTTCCATCATTACTAGTTATAGGAGATGGGTGGCCCCATGAATATTCTATTTGCCATTTTAAAAATCGTTGGTAATCATCAAATACACTTGCATTATCAGTAAATAGATATGGCTTTTTAGTACTAGGATCCTCATCTCCAGAATTCCAATCTTCCCAAGCGCCTTGACAGCCTTTAAAGTTTTTAAAGTTTAATTTAACTTCTGTACGGTCGGGGGAAATTTCTTTAACAAATAATGCGCGGTTATCGAATGATCCTATGCGGTCTCTAAAATAATTTAAAACGTATTTAAATTGGCCCCGTTCAATGTTTAGATTATCAAATGCTTTTTTTAAATTTAATCTCATGGAGGCATTAACATAAGCACGTTCTAAGTCAAGGATATATCCACTTTGACCTGTTGGTGCAATATGCTCTAAAGCACCCTCGGCATCATAATTTCCCGTTATCCATTGGCCGTTTAATGTATATAAATGAAATTCTAATATATAAGGATCAAAGAAACCTTCTGGTGATGTATAAAAACGATTCGATTTAATTAAATTCCATACCTGTACGGGTTCGATAATGGCTAGCTCATCGTCAGTAAATAATTGTCCACGAGCAGGCGCCGTGGTATTAATTAATTCATCATGATTTTCGTATATATCTAATCCCATATAATTAGTATCTTCTATATCTATTTCGGCTTATTGACTTTCGCTGTAATCTGGTCGTCCTTGGTTGTCGTTGCCCGAATTGTGAATGTGATGGCCTTTTAGTAGTGGCTTGCTGAGCTGCGGCAGTACCGCTACCATATAAGCCTCCGGAGCCTCCTGCCATGATTCCGCCACAAAAAGGAGCACCAGATTTATTTTCGCAGTCACTCCAACGATATACGCCAGCACATTTTTTCATACACCTTCGCCACTTCCGCTTTTTTCCTTCAGTTAATATATCTTTTACTATGTCTTTAAGTTTAATCATCTATATTATCCTCGAAATCTTCCGCGGTTAATGAATCCACCTCTTCTCATCCCCCTTCTCCCCACTGTTGGATTGCTTAATTTTATACCAGTAAATCCTATTTTATCACAACAACGCCGTTTGCGTCTCAATATACAACAATCAAATAATAAGCCATAGCGCTGGTCACTGAGTTTTCCAGTAGGCTGGCCTCCTCCGGAGGGGCCACTATACATACCATAACCAACGCCCTGCATGCACTCCTCAACTGATGGTGAGCCGAACGCATCAAAGTTTCTCTTGCACTTTCTAAGCCATCTTTTATATCCCATAATAAACCTCTCCTTTTATTCTTTTAACTTGGTAACTCATCTGATTCATCGAATATCTCATTATCTGAATCATCATAATATGATTGCTCTCCATATTCTGAAGCTCTTTTGCTTGCACCTACTCCATGGATTTTGTAGATTCCCTGTGAAGTATCATATTGTAAATCGTCCGGCAGATTATTAAAAATATTTGGTCCGCTATTTCCTACATTACCGACTATTAATGGTGGTCCATCAAATTCATAGTCATCAAAAAATGCACTTCCACCATGGGTGGATAACCAATCAGGTCCATTATATATGTTTGTATCTGTTTGTGCCAATCGTATTGCATCTGCCCTTGCTTGATCATGCCAAGCACGTTCTCGTTTAACACTGTCCATGGATGGCATTGGTATATTTTTGCCGGCGTTGGCTATTGGTAATGGCCATTTACCGGGGAGCAGTACCGTCTGGTGCTTGCCCTTGCCCTTCTGGGCACTATTGGCTTGGTTAAGAGCTGCTTTATTAGCATATATGACTACTGAATTGTTCCACTTGGTTTGTAACTGGGCTTGGGTGTACGTATACTTAAAATTCATGGTTTGGACACTATTGGCCCAGTCATCATAATTATTGTCATATTCTACTTGTATAGAATCTGTTGTCGGATAATACACGTCATGGCCTTGAGGATAATATGGTTGCAATTCTGGTTTGGCTAATGGATCGCCGCCATCTAAATATGTTTGATATTCTGATAATGTTAAATCTTCAAAATCTTCATATCCGGATAGTCGGCCATCATCACTGTATATCGGATTTCTAAATAACTGATCATATATAGCTTGACCATATGTCCATAAAACTGTATTCGGATGCAATTGTTTTTTTGGTAGTAATTGAATTGAAGTTCCTAATATTTGAGATATATTGGGGTCCCAATATAAGGATTGATTCATTACTCCAGATGTATTATCCGTCATATGATAACCATCAAATGAAGTTGCAGATGGATTAGGGGTATCCGGAGCACCTTCTGGGTTTATGCCTTTACCTTCTATTAAATATGTTGAAGGTGGATGGCCGCCTTTATAGTGACTCCAATACCTTTCTGGGTCATTACCCGATTCATCAAATGGTGTTGCTAAATGCGTAAATCCATTATAATTAGAATATAATTGATAGATATCATAAAATGTTTTAAATGTGGCCCCAGTTTGTAATAGTACATTGTTATCTTCGGTAGTAACTGTAACTTCACTCGTACCGTCTCCGGGGGCATAATATCCACATCCACGGGTATCGTCCCACCACCCTTTACATACACCATCTTTATTAAATATTTTAGCGCCTTGATATGGAGTCTTACTGGTTCTACCAGTACCACCAGTTGTACCATCACTAGTATAACCATCCCACCATGTTGGATCTATATATCCAAATGCAATAGCACCGTAACTGGGTAATGGGGCGCCACTTGGGTTCAATAATCCGCCTACCCATCTGTCTGCCTCTGCACCCCCATGTTGGTAAGGGTTTCCTTTTATGAATCTCTCGAGAGGATTAGTTTCTGACCAATTAGTAGTAGGCCATGGGGACGGTGGCACGCCATTAGGTGTAGCATTGCCATCATATCTTGGTTCAGCGGTATTGTCTTCATAATTTCTAGAAACATAATAAAACCACCAAAAATAATCGCCGGTGTCAATATTAACATCGACCCATACTACCGAGCTGCCGTCTCCATTTTCAGTTGTAATTTCTTTACTAAATACAAAGCTATTTTCGTTATACGGCAATCTCCTATATTTACCATTTATCATGATAAATGTATCTTTATGTAATCGCGTACGCATACCTGGAGATAATTTATTTTCAACAACAGTTTTGGTTAAATTATCTTTTAATATAGGAGACATTGGTTCGGCGTATTTATATTTCCATGAATCATCAGCCGATTTAATATCAGTCTTCATGAGGGATGGTACCTTCTCCCATATACCTTGATCATTGCCCCAATCAATAGTCATCATTTTATTTTCCCACTTAGCACGTAAATGTTCAACTATATCTTGTTCGCCAGGATCATTTGGTGACAATTGAGAATATCCGGTTTCAACTGGGTGTTGTGGTGTCCATTCATTTGCACGCGTTTCAAAGGCATATCCGTCTTCAATCAATCCTATTTCCATGACTTCAAATATTTGTATACTTGAATATTGTAAATTACGTTCTCGTAACATTACTTGAACTGTTTGCCAATCTGTAATGAATCGTTTTTTCTTATTTTCCATGAAATAGACTATCCTGGTAGCATCATCTACTCGGCCGTTAGGATATGTTATAAATATTCCATCTGGTGGTGGTGTAAATGATTCTTGGATTTCCTTTATCGTGGATGGTGGTATAAAATAACTAAATTCTGTATCAACCACATTTAAATATTTACTATTATTATATAGATTTTGTATGCGTGGTATTACTACTGATGTGTCGTTATTTGTAGTAGATTGATTATAATATTGAAAGCCAGCTGAATTACGTTTAATAGTTGAATATGCGTTAAAGAATCCTGGAACGCTTTGCTGTCCCTCAGATGGCAAGTTTTTATTATTAGCCCAGTCAGAGCCAGTTATCTGAGTATCGTCTCCGGCTGCAAATACATTTCCTAAATGTCCTGATAGCCATTGTCCAACTGAAGCCATATTATCTCACTAATTTAAAGTAATAACCATTATCATAAAATTGAGTATCCAAGCCTCCGGCTTTTTCAATCTTAAAAACAAATTTATAAAATCGTTCAGGCATAAAAGCATTCATCCATACATCAAAATAATTACCGTCTGAATCACAACTTATTTTAGTTGCTACATCATCAAATGGAATTAATGTTTCTTCAGTTTCACTATCTGTAACTGACCAATAACTAGATGTAGGCAAATATTTTTTGATTAAGTATGCACTAGATGTAGCATATGTCCTGGCTGGATACATAGCTCTTCCATCTAATCTAAACCTGACTTTACTTTTCTCTTTATATGATGTACGAATATTTGATACATTCAGCGCTATGTCTCTATCAGTTAACTCTGATAATGAACCAGTTGAGAATGATCGATCGTCCCAAGATATTTCCATCCTAGGAACATATATTGTATGTGTATCTCGTCCAAAGAATTTTAATTTACCAAATATGGCACTACCCGTTTCATCAGCATCTGGCCTTTTAATTATAAATCCGTTATTGACTATAGAACCACTTAACCATTGTCGCACAATATTTGATACGTCCATTCGTACATCTGGTCCTACATAATTAAATGATTGGGAAGCATAGCTTGAAGTGTACCAAGATCCTCCACCTGGATTTGTTACCCATGATGCTGTAGTATATGTAGCATAACTAGATGTTTGCCAACTAGTGCCAATAGATTTAGCATCGCGATAATGCCATGATACTCCATTTGTAGTTTCAGGATCATCATTATAATTACCAGTTCCATTGTCCCATGATTGGCTAACCGGATATGATACTAAACTATATGATATTGGCAAATCGCTTGAATCAATAGCACGTAAACTTAAATGGTAACTTGCATTCTTAGCAATGGTGCCGGCTACTATACTATTTGATACTTCTGTAATATCAAATTGTAATAATGTTCTGCTATTATATGTATTGGCTTGTATAGTTCCATCCGGGAATATTTGTCCTGTAGTCCATTTACTAATTTCTAAAATGGGGTCAATGCCTGTATTACGATCCGGGTACCGTTCGTATAACGTTGTATCTTTTTCTGGGTATATCAAATATATCATAATATTCTTAGTAGCTAACTATTTTTCCTTTTATATCTTGATTTGGATATTTTATTTCAAATATACTAGGATCTACTGGTGGATATAATGTGTTATTACGTGTAGCACTATTTATATCATAAACATTACCGGCATATCCTTCTGTGGTGTCATATTTGTTAATAAATTTAAATTTTGATACTGTTTGTACGCCTTCTATTTTATCTAGTTCTGCCATATAATGTGATATTATTAACGGCTGGTTAATTGACATAATATCATTAACAAATGCTGATTTTAAATAATTAATACATCGTAAGATAACATCATTATTATTCGCAGTTGAATTCGGTATAATTTCAAATTCAATTCCTAAATTTACAATAAATGGCGTTTTAATATTTATAGCATCCGTTAACATTCTATGTTGAGATAAATATGTTTCTAGGTTTTGGTTTAACGCGGAATTTAAAGATACAAAGTTTTTATTAGCATCATATGTTAATACATATAAATTTAATGCTAAATGATTTGTAATTTTAGTAGTTTCGCTTGAATATCCTGCAGCAGGATCTCCAAATCCACCTGCGCCGCCAATTCCTTGATAATTTTGTGCAAGATTACGATTACCGGGTGACCATAGAAAATCGCCCATGACTGCAAACTGGAATTGATCGAGCATCCGTTGTTGTACATCCACTGCTTGAATATATGCAACATCTCCAGTATATTTACCTACTTGAGATCCATATTGATGGACTGTTGCCATAACCTCGCCCGGGGTATCTGATATTGTTGTAACTCCGGAGGCTTTTCCAGATAACTGTTCATCTGTTGTTATATAAGCTTTAGCTATGGAACCAAATCTTGGCGGCATGGCATAACACCTAATAACATAATCTTCTTTAGTTACTGCTCTATTTTGTGATGCAAAATTTGCTACGGCATCGAGACGAATTTTTTCAATATCATTTTGAGAATTAGCACCTACTGCTGGTTTAGGATTATTTACAGCTACAGAATCTTTTATAGTCGTTAATAATGTAGCATCTAACGCATTTACATCGGATGCATATGTAACGGAATCAATTGTACTAATACTATTAGGTAATACATTTTCTACTCGACCTTTTCCAACTGCATATGTTACTGTTAATGTTACATTATTTGGAGCTAATCCATATGTACGAGTATAAATAAAATTAGTTGGGTCTACACTTAAATCTACATTACGTGTAAGATATTGTAAACCCATTCCAACATTTTTTGGATTTGGAATTATATCTTCATCTGATTCGCTACTTAGTCCGGAACCGAATTGTAATTCTGTTAAATTATCTTCACGTAACTGAGTCGTAAATCTCCGCGGTACTTGTTTTAAACATAACAAATATGGCACCGAGCCATTAAATACTGATAACTCAGGATCGTTATATGGAATATTCCGGACTGGTTTCATTATAGTATCTTGTGCAAGATAATCTACTTCATACCATATATTTCCATCATCATCGGTAACAGATATAATTTCTGTTACACCGGAATCTGGTAATACGATTTTATCATAAACTTTTGGATCTCCGAATTGGAATGTATTAGTTATAATTTCGCCAGATTTTGCAAACGCTTGTTTCTTTAATAAATAATACTGTATCCTACCTGACGAATCTGTTTCGTATACAGAAACATCTGTCGGACTTGTACTACTACTTGCAATAAAATTAACATAATCCAAAGTACGAAAATTCGTGCCGGCTTGGGTACTAAGTCGCATGTCAGGTTCGATATTTAATGCATATCTCCAATCTGGTCGTGCATCGACTCCGGATGCTACCAATCCGGTTTTATATGTACTAGGCAATAATTGATATACATCTAACTCTGTATTGCTAGGAGTAACCGTTTTAGCTCTAAGACCAAACACCTGTGATAATGTATATAAATTAAATCGTTCCTGTACTTCTGATGGCAATGATTCACGTAACTGAGTATCAGTATAGAAACTTAATACATCGCCGACATATGAAGCCATTTCAATAAACATCATACCAGGTGATGATTCATTAAAATCATTATATGTAGTTGGAAAATATGTTTTTGCAAAATTTATTAGGTTTTGCCGGAATCTTCCAAAATCTTTATTTAAATATTTTACATCTTTCTTAATCAGATCTGACATGTTATCCTTATTGAATTGCGTTAACTGAATCGCCAGTTACTATTAATATTATTTCTTGGTTAGCTCCTTGTTCTGTAACTTGGAACCTTAATTTTATTTCTATTCGATGTTGTATATCTCCATATGAATCAGTATTATTAACAAATATATCATTAATAATAATATATGGCAACCAGAATTTAATAACTCTTTCTAATTCTTGTTCTGCTCTTATTATTAATTCATCTGTATTTGGGTCAAAAACTAGTTCCTGGAGTCTAGTACCAAAAGTTGGATGATATAACCGCTCTCCCATTCTAGTTAACAATAACATTTTTAAATTAGTAATTGATTGATCTTCGGTAGTATATGATAATCTAAATACTCCGGCGCCATTGGCTGTGGTAGAGTATACTGATCCGGCATTGATCGGATTTGTCGGATTACCAGTTAAAGATTGTCCGCCTACTGCTTTATTAAGTGGATATAAAACTCCTATAGCTGTATCCGGACGGAGATCATCCGGGTTATAAAAAAATTCTGTTTGTTGTTTAAATCCTTTTGATGCGTTACTAGTATGTACGTAAGTACGTTTAATGTCGCCGCCGCCGCCCCCCGGCCCCCCACCCCCCCATTCTCCGCTGCCACCGCCGTCACCGCCTTCTCCGCGGCCCCATCTGCCATCCCATCCTCCTCTCCGGCCGGTTCCACCACCGCCTTCTCCGTGGCCTTCAATTGGAGGCTTTCTAGAGCCAAAATTAAAATATTTTAATTTCGATAAATTTGCCATTATTTACCTTTCTTTTTATCCATGGCTTTTAATAAATCTGAATAGTCTCTTGTAAATGCTGCCGTTAACTCTTCTGGTAATGCATCTGCATTTACCGGTTTGCCTTGTAAATCTGTTGCTGGCGCTGCATTGGGTGTTGCTGATGCATATCCAAAATTCATAGCATCGGCTGCTGTCATTGTTGGCATTGAATCCCATGCAACGGATTGGCCATTAGAATTCATTTCGTTTGGTTGTAATGAATTTGCAGTTTCATTTAATAAATCATTTAACATAGGATTACTAGCATATTGTCGTTCTTTTTTAGCTGCAACTTTATGTAATTGCATTCCATGATTAATTGTCTTTGCATGATCAACAATATTCTTTTCCTCGTTAAGTAATTTCATTTCTGCACGAACCGCTTTACGTACTTCTGTAGAAATAATCTCCCGTAATACTTTAATAAATGTTTTACTAGTCATAGTTTTCTTATTTTAAATAAATATGATACAATTAGAAATTAGGTAAGTCCTGACCACGGAACTATTGCTAGTGGCGGAATACTGCCGGGTGGCATAAATCCTATATAGAATCCGGATACTAATGTTAGCTGATTTTTTAATACTTTTGTAAGATTGGATGCGGCCTGAGATGCTGACCTAGGTGTTGTTCCTCCGATGGCATTATATAGTTCTATTGCTAACATATGTGGTACTCCAGCAAAGATCGAAAATGGTGACGCTAATAATATTAGAGGATCTAAATTGAATGCACCCTTTCTAAGTGATTTTTCTACCATCGGTAAACCGCCTTTTATATGTTGTGCCATATCTGCCATCGATGGACTCTGTATTGCATTGTTCATAAGTATATCTACTGCATCGTCTAAATCTTTTTGCTTTATAAATGCACCGGCTGGTATAGGAGCGACTGTAGGCGGTGCAGGTGGCATTGGATTAAATAGTACACCGTTGCCTCCAAACTCTGGGAATAATGGTACTGATGTCCAATATTGTATTAATGCTTTTGCTAAGGGCATGTATTGTAAAGGCGAAGGTGGCATTCCAGATCTAGCAGTATTAATATTATTTTCATACAGATTCATAAATCCGTTATATAATATATTTGGTTTTGGAATTATTGGCATGTTCCCAAATTGTGTCTGTGCTAACATTGTAGTAGCTACATAGGTACTGGCCAGAAATGCTGCTGTCTTTTTTTCTGTTTTTCCAGGAATCGGTGTTGACCAATAAGAGGTTACTGATTGTTCAAATAATGTCCAATTAACTGCCATTTGTTATCCAGTTTATTGTTTCATTGCATCCATTCGTTGCATTAGTAATGTCATAGCTGATTTTAATCCTGCTGAACCTAATGTAGCTCCTTGAGACGTAACTAATGCATATGGCGAGCTTACACCACCTTGGTCACCGAATATTTTTAATAGTTCCCTTACTATCTCAAAAAACTCATTCATCATCATGGCCCAATCTTTAGTAACAATAGCAACATCGATTTTACCGATAATAAATGCGCGTTCATTTTTTGCGTTAAATATTATTCTATCACTTGTAATGAGTACCTGAGGCTGTTTAAACTTGCTGGCAGCAGTAGGCTGTTTGCCTATGCCATGGGCCGGCATGAATCCAGTAATTTCTTGATTACTAGTTAAATAAATACTAGCAGCATCAGTATTGTCTCCAGCACCTGGGTTTTCTACGCTATAAAATTCTTGCTTTTCGACTAGTGGCGGCGTACGAAGAATTATTATTGGCGAATTCGCTAGACCTTTATACTTTGGTTGTTGTTTATAATAAAATGGCTCTATTGATTGCCAATTAAAACTACTACCTAATCTAATACTTTGGCCATTCCTACCTTGTATTAAATAATCACCTTCATAAGGCTGGGTAGGTAACTGTGGTGTTTCAGTGTCTGTAAATGATTCTCCTAGGACCGGGGTAATCATTTTATTCTGGCTAGGTGTACCTGATACCTTATTATAGTTCTTGACAGTACTAGTATTATTTTTATGTGATGATATTGTGGTGCCAATTATAGCATTTTGATGTAAACTAAAATTGCCGGGTATAACGTCTCCATAATAATAAGTTCCTTGTATTATATCTAATGCTGATGATCCAGCTGATATTGATTTATATACTAATACATGTTCACCAATTAATGGAATTGTATATGAATATGGGTTGAGTGGTACTACTGTTATTTCTGTGAATTTCGTTGTCCGGCCACTTGATAATTTAAGTGCAACTTTAATACTGCCTGGTATCGGAATATTAAAAGTACTCTTTCCATAAGTATCGCCGTATGCTGTACTTGTTTTAAGTACTTCTCCACTATAAATTGTTGGCGTCATTAGCGTCCTGTACTTCTTTTATTTTTAAAATTTCTTCTTCTGCTTCTTCAAGTAAACGACGTTTCTCTTCTTCTGTCATACCATATCCAGAATCATCATCACCACTTGATGATGTACTACTCATCAATCGTTGTACGATAGCAGCTAACTTAACTAGGTGGTCATCATTCTTAACTGAAATTTCTAAATACTCTTTAATTAATGGGACTATAACAGTTGCATCTCCCATACTTTTCATTAATGGTTGCAACTCAGATATTAACGTGTTTATTTGACGATCTTTACGTTTACTGTTGTGATAAATATCTTTTAAAAGATCAGAATATTTTTTACCTTTGAATAATTCGAAGTTATCATGCATAACTAGCTTTTCTAATAAATATAGAGTTTAGCATTTATGTCGTACATGTCCAGTGGACTGGTAGTGTTTAAACATCCGGAAAAAGTCTTTTTTCATTATATTAACTACCTTTGTTATATTTTGAGTCTTTAATCCGGTACGTTCTCTTACTAAAATATATAGAGCCTTTTTATTAAAATTTTCTATGTTCTCACGGATTCTAAACAACTCTAATAATGTATCTGCTACAATTATATCTTTTTTATTCGTAAAAATATTTGTTAGATTATTATCATAAAATGATATGAACTGGTCCATAAAATCTTTAAGCATTTCTTGATAATCATTATATGCAACTTCTAATGAAACATCACGTTTTTCATCAATAACGCTAATATCTTGTTTTTGCTTCATGCGTTGATAATTAGCATTATTTTTAATTATCAAATAATTTTTAGCAACTATACTAAAATAAGAAAAGGCCTTACCTTTACCTTCAACAAACTTATGTATCTTCTCATTCAAAAATGCAACTACTTCATTTCTAACATCAATATATGGAACATCAAAATAATAAAACTTAAATGTATGTATTATATTTTCAGCTAGCTTATTAAATGCATAATTAATTTCTTCCCTATAAATTTTATCACGTTCCGGTTGATCGGTCGAGTTATTAAATCTGACTATTGCATCTTGCGTATCTAACGTAAAATACATGTTACGCTTTTTTGGTTTCCTACCTCGTTTTTTTGGTTCAGCCATTGTGCTCATTTAAAGAATTCATTTAATTGTTTAACAATATCTTTTATTGTTTTGAAAATCCAACCAGTTTCGTCGTCAGCTTCAAAACTTCCTATTCTATCTATCTGTTTAATCTTACTATATGATTCATCTATCCTGCGTTGTAAATACTGATAAAATTCTTCATATCGAATATTGGATGCTTCCAATTCGTCAGCATAAGTTTCATGTGCTTCATTCTTCCGGAACAAATTAATATTAATGAATATAGAAAGTATTAATAAAACAGATAATATTATTATTATATATAACTCCATATTATTTTACGTCTCCAAATAAATCTTCAAATAATTTCGCGGCATTTTTATTTGGTGTATTATTATTAGCAATATTACCTAATTTACGTATGGCTGCTTTTTTACCGTATGATTGATTAACTGGTGTGGTAGTTGTTGTATCTGCATTTGTATTATTCCATCGTTCATATTCAATAATGGAAGCCATATGATCTGCATGATGTAATATAACCGGTAAATTATTTTTAAATTTACTATCTTTAGACCTAGATATAAAATATGGTTTATTTGAATCATCATATAAACCATCATGAGCTTTAATACCTAAATATTCATTCCATGTAACCTTTATACCATATTCTTGTAATAACCATAAACTTAAATCCGGGACCATGGTAAATGGTATTTCCGGATTATGTGTATATAATTTGCCTAAATTTCTTCTATGCCACTCACTTGGATTAGTTAAATAAACCTGATTACCATCTCCTGGGAATCCTACTTTTCCTAGATCATGATTCATGGCAGCAAATAATAATTCTTCTAATGTATATCCAGTAACATCACTTCCGGACTCTTTCCATACATTATAAAGTTTTTCTGCACAATCCATTACTCGTAATACATGATCAATATAGCCACCAATAAAACAATTATGAAAATGTTCTGTACCAGATGCTGGCATCATAACAATACGATCTTCCATATCATCATATAATGCATTTAAATTATCATGGCGCATGCCACTGAAATTATTAGTAATCCTATTTCTAAATTCTGTCCAATTATCTTGTATTTGTTCTGCTGTTAACATATTAATTATTTTTCTCCGTATAAATCAAATTTTTCTGGTTCTTCTGGTTCTTCTACTATTTCATCAACTGTCACTTCTTCTACTGTATATATAAATCCTTCTAATGGAGATAAATGAAATTCACGGTTACCTGTAGTCTGGAATATATGTTCTAAACCTTTAGTTAATGATTCAAATACTTCGTTAGGATCGTCTACAGGAGACCACCGATCACCAGGTGGTACTCTTCTTAAAACTTCAATTCTTTTAGTAGTTACTATCATATATTAAATATAATAATTTTTTTGCAATAAACCAAATTAAATCTTCTGTAATTTACGCTCTATCTTTCTTATCTCGGATGTATATTTTCGTATATCTTTTTTAGTTTTAGATGAATTCAGCGCACGACGTAATTTACTTGATTCGGCCAATAATTTTTGTCGGATACGATCTTTCTGGACTTTAGATATTTTCTTTACTGGCTTTTTAGTTATTTTTGTCGGTTTAAGTGTTCCTTTAAGTTTAGGTTGTTCTTTGCCTTTATGAAATACTGTACCGTCTGGGTCTACAAATTCTTTCATAAACTGCCAGCCGCGAGGCCTTCCAGTACTTTTATAACCATAATTAATCTCTGGTGGTCCTACTAAATCTGCTGTACATCTCCAACATACTATTGCCGGGGCTTCACTACCAACACCTTTCTGATATCGATTACATATTTTGCCGGCCCAATATTTTGGACCCAATCCTCCTTCTATACTATTACTACATAACATGTATCTTATACCATCTTTGGTATAAGATTGAAATACATGTTTCTTCTTTTTTGGTACTGACTTTCTTTTTGTTTTACTCATATTATTTAATTTGACGTCGGTGGTCCTGGTCGCCTTGACCATTTACTTACGTTCGGTTTATTAATTATAACATTTTTTTCTGACGATTCCAAATTTTCTTCCGGTATTGTTTCTATAGATGGAAGGTCTTCTGGATCTGATTCTTTATATATTTCGAATTGTTCCGAAGTTGGTATACGTTGGCTAAACGCAAAATTTGCTGCTACTACCAAAGCAATTGCTAACGGATCGAATACAAATATTATTAATAACAATAACCAATTAATAACTTGGTTCATAGGAATTCCTGTAAGTTCTGCAATATACTTTAATGGTCCTAATTCTCTTTCTGCTTCATTACTCGTCTCTTTGTTTAACACTGATATATCTAATTTAGTTATACTATCCATAACAGATTCCAATTTTAGATTTAAATTGTTTCTATCTTCTACTGCTAAAGATAATTCCTTTTGCAACGCGTTACGTTGTCTCGAAGACGTAGTAGTAATAAGTTGACCAGTTTCCCTATCAATATATTGTACCTGTGATGGATTAGAAAGCGACACTCTCAACTCTTTAACTGTATTGTCCAATTGTACTTTTTCAATTTTAAGTTCTTGTCTTGTTTCAATAAACCTATCACGCTTCATTTCAATGACTGCTAATTCTTTTTCAACTATTTCAGATTGAGTTGCGGTTGTTTGATATGCTCCTGATAAAAATCCATATATGCCTCCGGAGGTAATTAACATTAACACGATACATGCTACAACAAGATACGTACGTAATATTTTATTTATCTTCTTCCAGTATTGATATAATAAAGAAGCTACTACTAACTTGGCCACTTCTAAACTGCCGGCCATTATTATTACTTGAGTACTTGCGCCAGCGAATAGTTTACTAAGTCCATATACCGAATAAAACGCCGCTGAACCAGATACTGTTAGTGCTGATAATGCTATTATATAAGGTAATATTTTTTTATTCATGTATTTCTCGACACCCTATCTTGTACTACGTGAATTTTATCACGTATCTGCTGTAGTTTTTGAATAACTTCTTTTTCAGAAATTAACCGCTTTTTAATAGATTCTGTTAACAGTCTAAGCTGGTTTTCTACAGCTATTATCCGTTGTTCTACTTCCTGTGCATTTCTCATAACTTAATGGATTGTTTTTGGTTGTTTGAAAATTTTTTAGCATAATTATTTATGCATATATTAATTATATAATTTAATTAGTTAATAATATTATAATATTTTAATAAACTAAGCGTTCTAGCTATTTCTATCATAAATATCTGATACATCAGTTATTCCAGAATTTCTAAACTTTTTATTTCTTCTACAAATAAATAATTTCCTTGATGTTTCAATACATGATCCGCGTCTAACCAATCTCTACAGCCTTTAACCAAGTCCATATTATCTCGGAATCTGTCTACTGGCATTGCGCGTATAACTATGTATAACGTATCTTTATGCTGAAACAAAGTAGGTCTTAATCTCATATACCAGTATTAATAATAGGCGGTGTATAACCGTAACAAAAGCCGGTATTAACCGGCTTCTATAGGATAAAAGAACTTAGGATTGTTTAGTCTATATCAATCTTAACCGCCTCTTCAATCTTAGGTGTAACCTTAGGAATTTCAATATTCAAAATACCATTTTTAAATTTAGCTTTGATATCTTTAGATTTGAAATTTTCTCCTAATGTAAAAGACCTCCTGAATGCAGAATGCTTAAGTTCTCTATATAAATAGGTACCTTCAGTACCATTCTCTTCGTTTCTATTTGTTTTACCAGAAATGGTTAACACTTCATCTTTTAATTCAATGTCAATATCACTTTTAGTAAGTCCAGGAATTTCAGATATAATCTTAATCTTGTCTTTATAGTCAAGTACATCTACTTTTGGGTAAGATGATTTACTAAAAAAGTCAACTCCAAATTCATCTGTTAATGCTGGGAATGATTTCGCGACCAACTGGTCGAATACTTTATCGAATGAATCGACAAAATTGTTTCTGTGCTTAAATACACTGGGTAAGGTTTTCATAACGTTTCTCCGTTTTTAAAAATTAATTAATAATAATCTAATCTCTGTGTTACACCCTAATTAGGCATGCAATACTGAAATAAATATGTTATGGTCCAAAAAACACATATCCTAGGAAATAGAACATGTAACTGGTTACAAATATCATTCCAACTGTAACAATACTTTCAATAAAATCACTTGGATTTTCTTTTGCATATTTTATCATAAATTTTATCATAATTATCTCTTTAATCTTCTTGGTTTTCTAATGCGTACTCAATATCATTCTCTGCGCCGACAATCTCTTTGGCAATCTCAAGAATCCTTCTTAGTCCTCTCTGTTCATAATCATTTAATTCATTGGTTTCTCCATTATAAATGGCATCTAAACAATCCTGTAAATCATCGGATGTGTTTTCAAATCTGCAATAGCTCATATTTCCCATAATTGTTTTATTTAATTATTTAAAATTTCTTTAATATGTTTACATTCTTTTTTTCTAAATCTATGTCCGGGACAATCACAAGCATATATACCATTACCGAATATTACTTTATATGTAATACCCGGTGCTGAAATACTTGGGAATGTTCCTACTACCTTTGGTTGTTCATATTTTGGACGAATCCATTCAAGATCATTTAAGGTAGTATCAGAAGGAACTTCTTTCCAAGATGGCAACAAATATAATTTACCATCTATTTCACATAACAATGGTGGAACCATTCCTCCTTTTATTGTAATCTTTTTTTTCATGCTACTTCTTCTGCTTGAAGTTCATTATTCAATAATGCTTTCAGATCATAAGCAACACTACTTTTCCTTTTAGCAATTCTTGATTTCCATCCAGATTTTCCATGGATGTCTAATATAACACTACTGTTACCTTTGAGACCAAAAACTGTAATTGATTCTACTTCATAATACTGATCGTTATGAAGTTGGACTACCCTATCATCAACCGTCTTTATATTAGTACCTTGAGTAAAAATATGATTTGCTTTTAATGCATCTATTTCATTTTGCTTAAGACGTATTTGATTTTCAATATCTCTAGCATTTTTTGTTTCTGGATGATTTCGAGCTAATTTATTAAGATTGTTATGTATTGTAATAATTTCATCAAGCTTTCCTTCTGCAATTGCTTGAGTTACATTTCCTAAAGCAAATAATCTTTTTGCTTCAAACTCATTTGTTTTTGGATCAAATGCTCCACCGGTATAATAATTAACTTTTAATGTTTGAGCTATATATTCATTGGTATGATAATTATACTCTTGATCAATATTAATGTTAAAAGCTTCTTTACCTGTTTGAAGATATTCTGGATGCGCTAAAAAGACACGCAAATATTCGTTACCATTAACTTCTTGAATATTAACTCCAACATGCGGACTTAGAAGTTCTGTAATTTTTTCAATTCTTTGTCTATGTACTTTGGCCGCATAATTGCTTGCCTTTACGTTAGCACTTTGTAATTGTACATTTAATTCTTTAATTTCTTTGTTTAATTTTAAAACTTCTCTTTTAAATCTTTTCATTTCTTTCAATTTTTAATGGTTAATTTTTATCTTTCTACTTATATATAAAGATAATGGTTTTTTCTCGTAATACCAAATCTTTTGGCAGCTTTTTTAACTTTTTTTTAAAAATTTCCTTCGGCTACTTGGAAGCAAGTTAATCCGTTTTTCCTCCACATATCGACGACCTTTTGTCTGTCATCAAATACTCCGACTATGCTATCTTTTCCAACTTGATTAATCCAACCATCTAACCATGACTGTTTTAACTCATCATCTGGTGTAAATGCATCTTGGCCTTTAGTAGGTCTCATTTTTAACATACAAAATGGAACGTTATGTTTAACCAACCATGTTTTAGTTGCAAAAGCTGTTCCTTGACTCCTTCCGGAAAATATGGCTATCTTATGTCCACTTTCTGCAAGGACCTGAGCCATTTTTATAACTGGATGATTAGGCTTATCCAACGGTATATTAGCTGGATTAAAAAAGGTTCCCCAATTCATCTTCTTACCTGGCTTAGCTGTATCTTTTGCTAACTTTCTTCTAGCTTCGATATCAGCTAATGTACCATCTAAATCAAATATAAACCATTTATCTGTCATGATTATTTTTTTAAATATGAAACTAAATTTGCACTATCTTGATGCTCCTTTAAAAAATCTAATTCTTCTTTTGTTTCGAAACCAATAAATCCAGGCTCTAATTTTTTAACGGCTCCATCATATACAAAACAATCATATGCTTCTTTAAGGTAATGTTTAGGAGCATTTTCTAACTCTTTTAAGCTTTGTTCCAGAACATCACCTTCATCATATCCATCTCCGAAACCATATGCGGTAATATTTTTACCAAGCTCTCTAAATGTTTCTATTACATCTGGATCATAATCACTATGCACTATTTTATCGTATGCATCTCGTAATGCTTTTTCAATATTATTTTTAGCCCTTACTTCGACTTTATCATTATGTTCATACATTTCAGATGACCATGGTTTCTTAATTTCTACTCCGTATTTAAAAATTGGTTTCTTCATAATTTCTTTCTTTTTTAATGATTATTTTATCTTTCTTCTTATATATAAAGATAAGAAAAAATAGTCGTACTACCAAATCTTTTGGCAGCTTTTTTAAAAAAGTTTTAGCTTAAAGAGAGGGGGGAAGAATATCCTGCTATTTTATAGTTCCGTCTGAAGCGGTGTTTAGAATATCCTGTATATTTTCTACGATGTAATATATAACCATCTTCCATAAACTTATATGCAACATGGCGCACAGCCTTAAGACTATTGCTAGTAATTATAATACTATTTTCATTAATTCGAACGACACAGCTTTTTTCGGCATATACATTAGGTACTTCGTATGCTGAGAAATCGTCTGGAAGTAATCTTTCTATTTGTTTCCTTACACTAAATAACTTGCCTTTATGATATAAATCATATAAGAATTCTAATTTAGAAGGTCCTGCTAGTGATAGAAACAAATCTAAGTCATCCTTATCTATATGAAGTTCATGCATTTTCATTTTTTAATTGTTTCAATTCTTTTTCTTGTTGTGTAGTAAACATTCTTTTATATAAATATCTGATTTATTCTCTAAAACTGCTGTCAATATTAGATCTACATGTTGCCCATCTGATACATACATATCATATTTTTTAATATATGTTCTTACGGCTGAGACACCACCTTTATTATATATGGCCAGTAAGTCTGGTTCTTGTATAAAAAGTTTTCTCATTGACATTAATTATAATTGCCGTACCGGTACGATTTGACTAATACTTCTTGTGCATCTTTTAATGTTTCAATTATACGGGTCATTTCCGCCCATGTAAGTTTATACTGCCACCCGGAAATTTCAAAAGAGCCGGCTTCTATATTTCGTAAATCATTTTTAAATGATTTTGCAGTAATATCTGGATTACATTGGAAATCTATAGATCCATAATATTTACCATAACGTCTTGCCTTTTTCTGGTCAAAGGCATAACTTTGATTAATGCTCATGTTGTTGTATGTTTAAAGTGTTTATAATTTTTTTCCATCTTAATATAGAAGAACATTTTTCATATTCTTCCACGTGTTCAAAATATCGTAATGCTTTATCTAGATAGATCCCAGTTTTATTTAAGTTAATAGTTAATACTGAATCTGTACCTTCAAATCTAAATAATGCAACTTTCTTTTTATTGTTTTCAAATGCATATTCTAACCTATCATATATAGCGGCATGCATTTCACATTCGTTTTCAAATAACCATTCAAAAATATTATCAAATTCATCTAAATTTATATTATGTGGTTTCATGTTTTTTCAAAAATAATACACATCCATTATCTGCAATAGTATGATCAATCATTGGCAATGCAATATCTTTATATGCAGTCAAACAATGAGTTAATACCAAAGCGGGATCATAATATAAATATTTATCATCTTCCATTTGTTTAGTCGTAGCTAATAAAATTATTACTCCTTTCTTACAAGTAGCAACCATTTTATTTAAAACATGTACTAAATAATCATATTTGTTTTCTACATTATTATAATCATAATTTATCATATCAGTAATAACCCAATCACGTATATGGTCTTCTGATAATTGATCATATGATAATTCTATAACTGGAGCCCCAGGAGTCTTCTTCGCAGCTGCTGACACTAATCTAGGATTAATATCGATACCTAAATAGTTTACTGGAGATTGTGTAATATGTTTCCATGTAATATAAAAATCTCCTCGGCCACATCCGACATCTAATACTGACTCATCATCTGAGATATATTGTAAAAATATATTATGAGCTGCAGACTGTATGCCAGAGTTCGTGTATTGAACAACGGCTGGATCATTGAGCCATTCATCTTCAGTAAATTGATCTTCAAGTGTATTACTAGACGTTGAAAATTTACTTTTTATTTTTTCGAGTAATTTCATAACTACGTTTTTTACCATTAATTCTTCGGCGATTTAGACTATCCAACTTTTTTTCAATATCTATTAGACTTAATCTATATGGATGTGTTCTATTAAAATTTTGTGTTAGTTTTAATGACATACGCGCATATTCCCAAGCAACTTCTTTTTCATATGTTGGTGGCAACATATGTTCATTTGCTAATGCCAAATCATCGACATATACTAAATAATTTCCATCTGGTTCACAAAATAATTTTGCACCAGGATACCGCTTTTGTACAAATTCTTTATGTGTCATGATTTAAAATTTCCTAGGCTCTCAACTGTTAAATTAGTTTCTACACCCTTTTTATTAATAAGTTTTGTATATGCATAATCAATAGTTTGGCTACTATCGTTATTATCTGTGCCTACATATGCATATTCAGACCCTTTTTCAGATCTTATAAGATATCCAGATATCTTTTTTTTGGTTCGATTAATTTCAGTTATAACTCCTATTTCATTAGAATCATAATTTCTTACTACTACTCGATCTCCGATTTTATACGTTTTCATTTTTCAATTGTTTTAGTTTTATCGATAATTTTTACTATTTTAGATTGGGTAATTCCTGCAACCTCAAATTCAATGATTGCATCACTAAATTCTTGATTTATTAAGGTTTCAGCATGTGTAATACTAACAGCATTAATTAAATACTGTTCTGAGTTCCATTTGACTGTTCCTCGGGGGCCATCTGTGGCTATTTTTATTCTTGATAAATAATAGGGCATAACTTGTTTTTAAATGAATTAATATATAACTTTTATTTTAAAAAAGAAAGGCCCGAAGACCTTTCTTGACTTTATTTTATAAAACAATAAACTTGTTATTCTTTTTTGCTTACAATAGCAAATAACGCTACAATAGCTATTATTCCAACAACTCCTGCATTACCTAGCTTATCTATAATTGCAACGACGTTACCAATAACATCCATTCCAAAAACAGCTTCGGTAGTTAGGACTTGAGCTATAATAGCTAAAGATAATACTGCAAGCAGCAAATTTGTAAGCTTACCTACGAAGCCACAAACCTGATCGAAAACAACATTTACTTTATCCATAAAATCTCTCCTTTAGTTAAAAAATAATTTAATCATGAATCTATTATAAATATAATAATTTTTTGGCAGACTACCAAATTATTCGGAATCTTTCTTTTTAGATTTTTTGGGAGCTGCTTGATCTTTTTTAGATTTTAAGAATGATTGTGCTATATCATTTGGTGAAGACCCCAATGCAGAGGCTAATTTTTTTATTACTTGTGTAATAACATCACGTTTACTTTTTGATCCTCCGGCTCGTTTTGCCATACTTTTGAACGCCTGTTTTAATTTGGTTTCGTCCGATTTAGTTGCTTTATCAACTTTAGGTTCATCTTCTTCTTTAAGAATATTTATTAATTCTTCTTTTACTAATTGTCGTATATCTGTTCGTGTCATGGCTAGTCTTGTTTTGGTATTTGAGTTGGTCTATTTCCTCCGCGGCTTCTAATTGCGTTTAACTGCTCACCCACGCTTATTTCTGCTGATATTAATGTTTGAAGCACACCAGCTGGCGAAAATAATTGTTTTAATGAATTATATAATTCTATATCACCATTAGACATACCTTGTTTAGCAGTAGTTAATGCCCCAGATATCCTATCGGCAATCTCTCGTCGTAATTGTGTCCTTGGCATTGTACCAAAACCTTTCACTTTTACCTCTGGGTCTATAGGATCAAAATCTTCACGGTCTAAAAGTTCACCTTCAAGCTCTTGTAACGCTGTGGTAATCTCTTCTTTTATAATTCCTTGTATTCTATTTTTTAAATCTGTATTCATAATTAATTCCAAAAGAAGACTTTTGTTAGGATACCAATTAATACTCCATAAATGGTCCAAAGTGCTTTAGTTGTATTTTTTCTAAAAGATGTATTTTTATTTACACGAGCAATTGCACCATCATCTGGGTCCATCAATGTTTTTTTGATTTGCCTAAGATTCTCACACATTTCAGTTTGCCTATTTTTAATTATTTCAATATCCTTATGTACAATATCTATGTCTGCAAGTTTTGATTTACAGATTTCGATATCTCTCTTCACTACACCTAAATCAGCAACTATATCTGCATTTGTTAACCGTGCCATTTTTCCTTTTATTTTTTCGACTCGAGTATAGAAGTCTTCCTATATTCAGTGACTAATTTTTTTAAATCACCAATTGATTTACGAGCTCTTACCCCCGCCGATTTGTTACCTTTTTCTGTAAACTTATTATGGTTATCTTTAAATGCTTCCCATAGTACCTCTAATTCATCATATAACTTTATTGTTGACATAACTTCCCTTTGTTATAAATATTAGTAATCATAATTCTCGGCAAATAAATCTTCATTTTCTTCACCTTCTATTATAGTAAACTTTTTATCAAATTCAGTACGTAATGATATATTATCATATACATCATCAGTTTGAAATACTAATTTACCGTCTAGATAAACCTCGCCAATAGCAACGTCATCATCTATTAAATATTCTATGTCATCACATTCATATATAATATGTGATTCCAAATCTTCAATGATCATAGCAACCTTTTTAGATAAATATCTATGAAGTTGCTAAAGACGTCTTTAAAACATATTTTTCTACACTTACACATGCTTTTTTATATCTATCAACGGCATGTAATGCTGGCACTTCATATGCTTTAATTGTTATATCATCTTTGCTGATCATAATTAATGATCCACTTAATTCAACTTTAAAATTTTTGATCTCTTTTTTCATAATTCCTATCTTTTTATTTATATAATAAAGATAATGAAAAAATCTCAAAGTACCAAATCTTTTACCAGCTTTTTTTACTTTCCTTCTTCTATATCTATATATTCTATAGTTACAGAATCTCCGGATTCTAATGCACTAGCAACTTTAGGATATACCTTTTTATATGCATCCACGCTAGAGCTACCGGTAAATGTTTTACCGCTAACAGCATCATTAACTAATAAGCAGCCAGCTGTATGTTCATCTGTATTACCAGTATGTATAAGAATGTATTGAAATGACATTCCTGCATTTTCTAATATCCAATTTGGTTTATTATGTACACATAACATTCCTTTATGCATACTTCCATACTTTGCAGAATAGCGATTATGGAACCCACCAACTGAACGCAATTTAATATCATATGTTCCATTTGGAACTCTTGTTTCGCCCATAACTTTCGTTTGGCGTTCTTCATCTTCAACTGTAAAACACTCAAAGACTCCATCTATAAATAATATACCTAATGTGGTATCACTATTATCTGCAAACCGTTTAACTGTTAATTTCATTTGTTACCTTAATTTTATTATTGGAATTTTTCTAATATTATTTTTTCAATGTTTTCCTGTACACACTCATATGAAAACTTGCCGGTGGCTTGAAATAATAAATTTGCTTCATATTTAGCTTTGATAACTTCACCATCAAATATGATTATTGTAGGTACTACTTTTACTTCATATTTTGTGGCAATTCTCGGATAGGCTTCTATGTTAACTCTATACACTTTACAATCAGTAAGTTTCTTAAGATAGTCACATTGGTTATATGCATTCCATTCAGCATAAAACTCTACTACTGTTATTTCACGATTATTATCGACTTTATGCTTAAAACTCTTTTCATTTAAAAATTCAATATCATCTTTTACTGATGTTGCTTTATTATATTGTTCATATTGAGAAAATCCGATGGATGAATATATAATTAAAAATATTAATATAACTTGTTTCATCTTCTTCCCCTTCTTTTTTCTAATTCATCAACTCTATGTTTTAACTGATCAATTTCTTTTTGTAACTGTAAGATTATTTGGCGCGCCATCATGTCTTTCATTTTATACTCATTCCTGCCGGGTGGCCATGTTTCCCTTGCGCTCAGGTCTCCGGGGTCTACCATATAAACTCCACGTCCGGACTTAGGCAAAGCTTTTGCTTCTTCTATTTCATTATGTAATTGATAATAGCCTCCTACAAAAGTTGCTATTACTACAGCTACTGCTATAAGGGTTTTTATACTTACTGTAAATTTTGTTTCTTCTCCTAATTCTTTTGCCATCTATGCTCCTCCTATAATAAATATACTTTATAGTCCGAATCTCCCTTTTAATCTGTTGTAGTTGGTTAGGACTTCCGCTGCTGAGAGAACTCTGTTATATTTTAATAATGAACTTATACCACCATCAAACATCATATCTAATCCATTTCTTGAAGCTATAGAAAATACTGCATTATTAGAAACTGTTCCTCCAATTGTTCCCGATTGTGTTGGTGTATCTAAACTTCCATTTACATATATTTTTATTCCTGTATTTGCTTCATTACCATTATATGTTCCAACAATATAAAACCAATTTCCTGCTGAAAGGGTAGCGCTTGATTGAGCATATATTTCGGCATCAGAAGTTCCTCTTATACCAAAATATATTTTATTAGTATTTCTACTTATATTCCATCCATTAAAGGGACTTTCACCATATTTTTTCATTTTTGATACCATTGCGGGCCATCCTGATACTCCTGTGGGTTTCATCCAGAAAGAAATACTAAATGCATCAGTATTTGAAGTATCTAAAACATCCCCAAAACTACAGAAGTCATCAGAACCATCGAATAAAAAATAACCTTCAGTTGTAAGAGCACTTGCAGTTTCATCAGTATCAAACCCCTCAGTAGATCCACTAATAGCAGTATTTACTGGGTTATATAATACATTTGCACCTACTCCTCCTGCCCAACAGTCTCTGTTTTTAGGATCAAAGCAAAATACTAATCCATCTTCTATACCTGGATATTTTGGTCCGTCTTGTGTTGCCATTATAGTCCGAATCTTGCTTTTTGTGAATTGTAATTTTGTGTTACTTCTGCTAAGGTAAACGCTTTATGATATATTCTCATTAGTGCTATTTCTCCATTAAACCCTTCATTCCCATCACCATAACTCCCAATATAACTATTAGATGTTGAATTAGCAACAGTAGCTATGGTTCCGCTTAATGCTTGAGAACCATTTATAAAAAGGGTCCCTGTTGTACCATCAAATCTCCACACCATATGATACCATGTATTTATATAATATATCGCACTTGTATTTATTGAGGTACCACTTGAACCTCTAGTATAAAAAGCAACATTTGGGCCTGATTCTACCACGTATATTTGAACTCCCGTTGAACCATCATATACTGCTCTATCCATCCATAGTGTATGACCTCCTCCATAAGTCTGGAAAACAAATTCATAAGTACATGGATTAGTGGACCATTGACCTGCGGTTTGAGCCCCAAATGCAATATCAGAATCAGATCCATCAAATTGCCAAAAACCTCCATTAGCTGAATTAAATGTAATAGTGTTATCTATTGTACCTTGAGCATTAAATACCATATCAGTACAGGTGGACGATCCTGAAGTATAAGATCTAGTATTACCTGCGTCCATACAGAATACTAATCCGTCTGTTACTATTGGTGAAGGTCCGTAAGATTGTGCCATAGTCTTTTAAAATATTAAATAGTTAACTCCGGCCTTAGCTGAATATACTGTTTTACATATACATAATATAAAAATATATATTAATAATTTTTTCATATGAATTCTCTATTTGTTTATTTCAATTGCTGCCAATTGTTTTAATGCTTTCTTTTTGGACGCATGAGTTCCTAATCGTTTGCCACCTTTTTTAGGATATACAACATATTTATCATCAACCTTTTTAATAGTTTCATCGACTTCTTCTACCTCTTCATCAAGGTCTTCTTCATAACCTACACATTTACCTTTACTCCCTTGTGTCCATACAGCAGCTTTACCAGCCTTTTTATCTGCCGGCCAACATTTTACACCGGGGGCATCTTCTTCTATTTCTTTTAATATATCTTTGAGTTTAATCATTCATTAATAAATATATAGTTCGAGAGGTTACACGCTAACATCACTTCGGGGCTCCAACCCTTCGTCGGAGGATGGCCCCCGAAAAGCTTTTCATCTTCGCAATCTAGTTTATCCGTGTAACCTCTCAACGATAAGACTCGAGTCTTTATTGCAAATCAAGAAGCTATCTTACCGTTATATTGTCTGGCAATTTCGTTGTTTCTTTAGAATTTTTTTAATTCGTTTTTTAAATTTACGATCTTGTTTTTCTGTGCGCTTCTGCAATTTCTCGATTTCGACCTGGGATGGTCCAACAAATTCATTTTTCATAGCTATTAATCTCCGGTAGAGCCAAAGCCTCCATTACCTCGATCTGTATTAGATAATTCTTTAACTTCGGTTAACTCAATTTTAGGGTAAGGTAATATTAATAATTGTCCAACACGGTCGCCTACATTATAATTACGACCTTTAAATACATCTTTAAATCTTAGCTTCACTTCGCCTCGATAATTGCTATCTATGACTCCAACTGAGTTAGCTAAGGTTAATGCCATCTTTGATATAGAAGATCTTGGAAATAAAAATCCAGCATGTCCTTCTGGAATTTCAATTGCGAGACCGGTACCATATTCTATGTAATCTTCTTGTTCAGATCTAGTAGTCGCAGTTAAGTCTATTCCTGCATCACCATCTATATTGTAAGATGGGACAACTGCTTTTGGGTGTAATCGTTTTACGTTAACTTTCATTATAATCCAAATCTACCTTTTTGTACATTGTAATTGTATTGAATTTCAGTTGGTGAAAGTTCTCTATCATATATCATAATAGGACCAACGTCACCAGAGAATCTCCAAGCAGTGGAACTATATCCTGATATACGAACTCCAGTATGGTACCATTCGCCACTATTAAAGCGTACGGCTGGTGCTGTATAATGATTCCATTCTTCATTGCCTAAATAACTAGACCCTGATATGCCATTTATATAAAACTGGCCTCCGCCAACACTGGCATTATTATACAAACTACCCGTATAATATCCATTATATTGGCCATCTGTGTTTAGTAATCCATATGCAGCTAATATATAATCGTTAACATATCCACTGTTAATCATAGTTAATTTCTGTGATTGTGATCTTATCCAAATACAGACTGAACATGCTGCAGCAGCGATTATTGGACTGTCTTGTAATGAAAAGGTCATATAATCATCAGTACCATCTAATGAAAAGTATCCTTGATCAACACCATCCCAGTTTTCACCTCCTACATCTGTTCCTGAACCTGACACTGTAGTGTTAATAGTAACGAGTGAATATATAGTTTCACTTCCTGAAACGTAACATCTCTGATTCTTGACATCTGTGTAAAATACTAACCCTTCTAGTATTACCGGCTTTGGTCCTCTTATAACTCCCATTATGCCTCAACTACTTTTTTACCCATTGTAACTAATTTATTATCATATGGCAATCCTAATTCCTTTTTCCGGAACTCATAAAAGTATTCTATAGATGCTATAGGATATTGTCTTGAATTTTTTAATGTACGTACTAGTTGTTCTAGGTCGGCTTCATCTTTGGCTTTACCAAATGAGTTAGTATAAAGCTCATATGCCCAGATTGACCAATTTTTTATTTCAGGATCATTATCAAGGAATTCTTTTATAATTGCTTTGATATGTTCCCGGATGAGGTTCATAGTAACTTTTTTAATATATCAATTGCATCTTGAATAATATCATATGATAAATCTGCATCATATTTTCCTACCTTATGTCTTTTAAATACTTTTTCTCTAGCGTTTCTTCCTACAAGATCTAGAGCTATTTTATAAGATGCGCCACTGCCTTCTTTAATAACATTTATAAGTTCTTCTTTGATAATTATATTTAGTTGTGACTTGTCCATAATTAATCACACGTAGGTTTTGTTTCTTTTGTTATCTGATCTTTAAATACATCGAAAAACGTTTGTAGCTTATCTTGGTCACACCAGATAGGATCGCTTTCATCATACTTATTAAACATGAAAGCTTTGAACTTATTAATTAAATCTTTGTTCTGTAATAATGTTGTACTGTAATCATCTTCCTTTAATACAGCTGTAAGTTCTTCTTTTATAATTTGCTTTAAGTCTGACTTTGTCATATTTTCACCTCTTAATGCAGACATGGCACCACTGGATAACTCTCCTAATTTTTTATGATTTGCTCTTATTTGATCTTCAACCGCTTTAGCTTTTTCAGCCCATTTAGTTTTACGATTCATTAATTGTGCTATTTGATCATCAAGCGCATCTAACTGTTCTCCATATTCTGCAACTGGTCCCGAATCTCCTCGTTCAACATTTGCTATTACATCAGGATCATTTTCCATATCCAATTGTAACTGTTGCCGGTCGTTATGTAAACTTTGCATGTCGGCATCGATCTGGTCTTCTGCATGTTCTCTCCTTGACTGAAGTTTATCATGTAACGCAAAAAGCTTTTTTGTGTTGGCGCGGATATCCGCAATTGCTTTAAACATACCTCCTACAGCATAATCAGCTTCATTAAATGATTTTTGTTTAGCTGCTAATTTATCTCCTTTTTCTTTACCAAAAGTATCCTGCCATGTCATGTCCATCATATCTTTCTCCGGAGCTAATTCATGTTCATCAAATTCAATTTCTTTACCTCGTATCCTAACAGCATAACTTGTTCTGCCATCGCTCCAAGTCATTAGGTCAGCAATTTTACCTTTCTTGCCATTATACCTTTTATATATAGGATCGCTTACATCTTGTACAATGACGTCCTGGCCTTTTTTAAAAGCCGGCGCATTTACTTCATTAATTGAGTTGAGAGCTATTTCGATGATTGTAGATTTTTTCATTGCCTTAACTTCCTTATAATATCATCAGCTGTGGCATCAAATTGTTGACCTAATTCGACTAATACATCAGCTAGCTGTTGTGGTGTATCTCCAAACTTAGCATAAGATCCTCTAGAGGCATTCCGGAGTTCATATGCCACCGCTTCCACCTGTTTAATAAGATCCATTAGACCTATAGCCTCTAATTCTTTTGTATCCCACCCATCCGCTAGATCTGTTCCATTTGTAAACGGTTCAGGTTTTACATATCCTTCCTCTTCATAATCATCACGATAACCAACTCCACCTTCAGGCCAATCTTCGTTAATCTTGCCTCCAATACGTTTAAGGGTTTCTAATAAGGGTCGTTGTTTTTTCTTTTTCATAATGTTCCTCTAAAGTTATTTTTAATAAATATACTTAGGAATACTTTCAACTGAAAAAAACCAAAGGTAGGTTGGACTTTCTGAACTTTTACTATTACATCTTCCTGATGCTGCTCATGCATGAGTGTCCAGGTGTAATTGAACTACGCCCTCCAACATAGGTAATACGCATAACCGTTAACAATTGTTTGGTCTACCTTTGGTTATTTTAATAAGGTGTTTTAGAATTAATTAAACCTTCGTTATATGTTTCTTCTAAATGTTTTTTCATATAAGCTTCCAATAAGTCTTTTATTGGATCATCTTTTTTATGAACAGCTTTTAATATAGCTGCTATTATTTCAATTGACTTTTCTTCGAAATTCATGAGCTCTATTTTAGGCGGTTTGACTGACTTCTTTTTTCCTTAAAGTTATTTGAAACTCTTTTGCACTCTCTTTAGCGGTAAGGTAAGCCTGACCTTGTACAAATACATAATGTCCAATTGAACCATATGGTGCCCAATCGCCTCCATAAGTTGAATTCAATACTGCTTGATAAGTATCTCGAACACCTGCCCAATATACTGATGCCTTATCATAATATTCTTGTTGCTTAAGATTGGCATCGGCATATTTGCAAATCAAATTTTGCATTTGTTGATATTCACCTTCACTATAAGTTGTTTCGTTAATTTCGTAAGTCATAATTTCTTTCAATTTTTAATGGTTAATATTTTATCTTTCTACTTATATATAAAGATAAGGTTTTTTTCTCGTAAGTCCTAATCTTTTTCAAGCTTTTTTTTCTTATTATGCATGTTTAGCTGATACAACTAATCCTAGTAATGAAGGAGAAACTCTAAAAGATCCTATTGCATCTCTTACTGATATGGTCCTTATATTGATCTTTTCTATTTTAAAGATTCTACTGGAACTTATCTTTTTATGATTAATTGTAACACGGTCACCGATGGCAAAATCTTCTTTGGTTGATTTAACTTCTTTCTCACCTTTGGTAGCTGTTACTTTACCTCTTAAATGATTGCCATCAAACCTAATATTTCCTAATGAAATATGAACACCATATTTCTTTTCTAACTTAGTAACTGTATCTTGGAAATCATTTCTAAATTTACTAACTGATTTTTGATCGAATTTTTTCATAACTTTCTTTTTTAATGGTTAATTTTTATCTTTCTTCTTATATATAAAGATAAGAACTTTTTCTCATATAACCAAATCTTTTGGCAGCTTTTTTGAAAAAAGTTTAAAGTAATTTATAGAGTAAATAGGTATATGATCAAACCTAGAGCTGGTCCGACAGTAATCATTTTATGGTCCGGACTGCTTTAGTTAAACTCGGAATATATTTTTCGGCCATTTCTAGAAATGAATCTGTAATTTGTTCTACTACCATTCCTATTGCCGATGTCAAAGCTTCTTCTTCAATGATATCATTCTCTTGTTCTCCTATTGATGGCCAATCATCTTCGGCCCAAGTATCAGTTCCACTTAAATGTTTAGTCAAAATTGCTCTCGCTAAATGAGTACCCTCATGAGAAATTTGTTCTAATATTGCTGGCCATACACCTACTTTTTTAGCAGCACCAGACATTCTGGTCCCATTAGTAAAAAAGAAAATATCCTTTCCTCCATTCATAGGATTAACTAAACCATATACATATGCATCAGCTGGCGTTTCTTTATATGCCGCGGCATCGGCTTTAGATAAGCCACTATATTTTTCGATATCTTCTCCCAGGTCAAATAGATCTGCACTATTAGAAGACATAGCCAAAGTAATATCTTGTTTAATTGGACCAAAACTTTCTATTTGAGGACTTACATCACTTATATCAAAAGATATGGTTATTACTTTTGATTCAATATCTGATTTACCATCGGCTTCAAATAATATGTCTTTAAGTTTAATCATCTTTTTCTATGACCGAAGTATCCAGAAAATGAATTTGTATGATGGTAGTAGGTTGGTGTATACTGATAAGGAATGTAATAATAATAACTATCGTATGGTTTGATATAAGTAACAGTATGGTAATAAGTAGGAACCTTATACGAATAACTATCGTTTAGATATAACGTACCGGAACATGAAGTTAACATGAATATTATTAAAAATGCACTTATAAATTTTATTTTTTTCATATTATCAGATTAAGCTTTATCCCAGGCCTTCGTTAACTTGTCCTTTTAATATGTTCTTAAGGTTGATCATTTACTTACTTTTCTTCTTTAACATATCCCAGGCCTTAGTAAACATTGCTCCCATGCCTTGATCTAATTTAGCCAGTTTAGCTAAAACCGTTCCCATTTTTAACAGGTCACCTCTTCCTGGTAACATGCTATATAAAGCATTACCCTGAGGTTTGTTTTTAAATTTAGCTAATTGTTTTTCTAATTTATTTAGATTACGAATTGCTCCTTCAACAGACTTCCTAGCCAATACTAATGCCTTTGCAGTATCTATAAGATCTTTACCTGTCCATTGATCTTCTGCTTCTTTTATGGATTCTGAAATATGACTAAAAGAAATGGTCTTTCCATCTATGACCGCAAAATCCTCATCACGTGTAGATTCAAAACCAGTTATCTTACCCTTTTTCATTTTATTTGAAGTCCCGGGGACTATATACTTAACGGTCTGTCCTTTTTTAAATTTAGATTCGTTAACTGATTCTTTAACAAATTCGTCCATAAACCTTTTCACATCGTATTTATGTGCTACTCCTTTGACAATGTCCTTCAATTCAAATTTGTTAATAGTTCCTTGTTGAATTGCTTTAGCTAATAATTTAAGATCGATGTTATGTTTTGATAAAAATTCTTCGGCAGTTCCAGATCCAACATTGTTTGCTAATCTATGTAATGTGTATGCATCTGATTCATTAACTGATTCTTCCAGCTGAATAACATAGTCGATAGAATTATAATTGTTAACCGGAACGTTATTTTTCTTAAGAAATTCCCTAGCTTTATCATATGCTTGAGCATTTGGAAATTTGTACATAGTTTTACGATGTTTGGAAACGTCCTTAGCACCGAACTTCTTAAGATTAACTGATTCACTCTTACGCATTTTTCTAACTAGTTTCTCAATTTCTTTATGTAAAGAATTAACTAATGTAGTTTGTCCTTTCCTTACTGCATATGCTCTTTGCTTTAATAAATCTTTATATAATTTTTCATCACTAGAAGCTTCATTAACTGATTCTTGTTCAGAATTGCCTTCCATATCCTTACCTGGTATGAACTCATTTATTAAGTTTCTTAGTTTCATATTATTTACCACTTATCTGGGTTAAATGGATTATCAGCTATTCTACTAGCTTCATGTCCAACTGCGTTTACGTCTCTACCGGCTTCCTCATATTGATGCGTTACGTCGTGTACTATATCATCTTGAGTTTTCTTACTTACTGTAGCACTAAGTCCAAATCCTGGGCATTCTGGTATTACTCCGCTTAAGCCAAACTTAACATGTAGATCACCATCTTTGTCATACCATACACCAGCACATCCACCTACGTTGCCACCCGGACCATCTGATACAGATCCCCAAGCTGAAATTGAATCTCCACTATCATCATGATATGCCCATTGTGTCTTTACATCTGCTGTAGCACCATAATGACAATTAGCTGAAATATAAAATCCATGGCCATGTTCATCATTATATTGAAATGATGCGGAATCACCTACATCTACTCCGGCTGTATTAGTAACAGTAATGCAATGATCAAATGTTGCTTTATTAGTAATGCTCCATTTAACATCTGCGCCGGCTGAATACTTAACACTATCTTTTCTAAAGTAAAACTTTTGACCTTCTTGTACTGTACCTTTAACACAGAACACATCGCAGTCCTTAGTGTTGCTATTATAATATCCGGCTGGTATAACTTGTGTTGTTGCCATATTACTTACGTCTGCTTACATCTACTAATATCTTCATTAATGTTTTAAAGTCCTGGCCTTTGCCTAAGTTAAGCATAGAATTAGATCTTCCACCTACTTGTACTGTAATATATCCATTCGAATGTTTTTCTATGAGAAGGTTATTATGCCATTCAGATGCCACAATCTTTTTACCGACAGATGCTCTACTAGTATCTTCTTTGAAAGCGTTAACGAGCTCTTCTTTTATTAATCGTATTAGTTTATCCTTTTTCATATTAATATCCTTCTCTGTTTCTTATATCGTCTAACGCTAATTTTTCTATATGTTTATCAACTTCTTTTAAAGCAGCGCGCAAGTCTTGTATACCTTCTATGCCATTGCGCGCTCCAAGATCTGTTGACCATATTTTTAAATCATCAACCATATCATTTCCATCTTTCCATTTCAAAGGAATGTTACTTTTATATTTTTGGTTAACTTGAGATAACGATCCCCCGTACATGAACTCTTTCAGTACAGTAACGAGCTCTTCTTTTACGATTTGGTTAAGTTGTTGTTTTTTCATAGTTGTCCTGTTTCTTTTAGTGCGGCCACCGGTTTTTCCTAAAATATGCTTTAAGATGTTTTTCAATATCCTTATATGTTCTTAACATTTCATCTGCATCTACGGCAATTATTGCATTCTTAAAATTAGCAGTAGCAGCAGCTAATTTAGCTTGCTCCGGTGAGTCCCACTGCTTCCCAGATGCCTCTTCTATTTCTTTTCCTAGCTTTCCTGATCCGTGTAAAGGTTTCTTTGCTAAAGGATACTCCTTCAATTTTTCTGTATACATGTGAGAAGTCTGTGGGGGTAGATCATCATACTTAGCATCAATCCATTTATCTACATCATCAGGATCTTCAAAAACACTAAGAAGTGCAGTTTCCTTTTGATCATCTGTCATCTTCCTATCCCACATTATCTTGGTAACATGTTTCTCTGATTCTTTGATGTGATATTTTCTGATTAATTTCTGGCTCTTCTTAACCTCTCTTTGCGATTCTTTGATATAATATTTCCTAATTAATTTCTCAGCCTTTTCAATCTCTTTTGGTGTCCAGTTGTAATAATTACCTATTTCTTTAGCAACATCATAAGGATCATCAGAAACTTTATAGGAATCAATATGATATTCAATCGTTTCTCTATTAACAGGAACCTTCTTTTCATTAACTTTACCTTCTCCTAAGATTTCTCTATCAATGTAAGAACTAATTTCAAAATAATTAATTCCTAACATCTTTGATATCCAATCTTTGACATCACTTGGGCTTTCGTGTTTACGCTTATCCTTAATTTCTTTAAACCACATGCGCTCTACGTCATGCTTATCTTTACTATTTAATTTGTAGGACATTGACTTCTTATCAGCTTCATCAATTGATTCTTCTAGGTCTATCCAACCCATAGATTGGATGCCGTCCTTTTTATTATCTAATGTATCCAATACATTTTGTAATGTATTATTGGTACCACCTTCTATCTTTACCACATCACCAAACTCACCTTTAGTCCAAGTAGCTTTAAGGAGTCTTGGGTTAAGTGATAAATACTTTTTGAGTTTTTTTGGTTTTTTGAGTTCAATAAAGAAAGGCTTGCCGAATTCTTCATTAGGATCGCCATTAGGCATCCCTAAAATGAAATTGACTTTTTCATCAATGTGTTTTACATATCTCATCATGAAATGTATTATTTTTATATTTGATTATATATTCTTTACTTCTTAACAACCTTAAAGAATTCAGTAATACCAACACCGTATGCAATTCCTGCATAAAGA
>Ga0080013_1000144_pt1 | contig 98534 bp, 88 predicted proteins | sample ETNvirenome_6_85_FD_69236 | JGI IMG/M metagenome (GOLD analysis project Ga0080013, IMG submission 69236) | Marine viral communities from the Pacific Ocean - ETNP_6_85 (SPADES assembly) (version 2) | ecosystem: Environmental > Aquatic > Marine > Oceanic | place: Pacific Ocean | collected 2013-06-19
TTAGCTATTAACCAAAACTCCATCATTTTCCGTGCTTCCATTGCGTAGCGATGTCCGCCAATCCCTGAATACCAATGTATGCTAGGGAAATAGCAACCCAATCGCCCGATTGTAGTGGCAATGTTTCTGTGAGCATTAGCCCCGTGGCTGTCAGCCATACCATAAGTTTTCTTGATACTAACTTGCTTAGTGTTTTATCTAGTGTGTGTCTCAACATTTCACCCTCCGTCTGGTGTTTTAAATTCTATTTTATCAATAGGATAGATTTTTAATATTTCCCACTCTGGATGTAGTTCATTGTAAACTGCCTTTATCTTTTCTTTGTCGTACCATTTATAACTGGCTTCAATATGGAGAAGATGCTTGGTTCCATCAGTTTTTTTGTACTTTACTACCCAGTAATCTTGGGATGCCATTTATTCTCCTATCCTAAAAAGTCTGTTTTCTCAAAAAAAGCCAATGAAATAAATACACCCGAGAGAACCCAAAGTGCTGTATTCATTGGCTCTAATACAACGAAACCAAAACAAAAGAAGATCAGTGCTTTTAAGAGATTAGAACTGAAAAATCTTTTTGGTTCCATAAAATAAATAGTCTGCTCTACTGGTTTACACAGGCAAATCCGTCTACTTTATCAATCTCGATTGTCATATCAGCGATATCCTTGAGATGATCTACGTGAGAAATAAGGAGAACGGTCTGATAAAAGGACTTTACCATCTCTAGAATGCGGATGAAACCTTCCATATTTTCAGCATCCAGAGCCGTTGCGGGCTCGTCTAAGATAAAAATGGAACCTTTTGGAAGGGAAGATACAGATAATAGTGCCAGCCTGATGGCCATAGCGGCGATTGTTTTCTCTGCTCCGGATCCCATCTCAATTGGCCTTGGCTCGTATTTGGGATGTTTAATGAAGATGTCCAACTTGTTACCTTCGCTCTCAAAGAACACCTCAAAGTCAACGACGTTAGCTAATACTTTGCTGACTTCATCATTGATTACTGGTAGCTTTTTCTTAATCACATCTAGAGAAATGCCGTTGGTGTGCATGCATCGCATAAAAAGATCATAAGCCGCAAAGCTATCGCGTAGGCTTTCCATCTCTTCCCTTTGGCCCTTTAGGTTCTCTAGCTTTTGCTCAAGGGAGCCACGCTCTTTGATAAGAACAATAATCTCCTCGTTGCAATCACTAAGTATACTTTGTTGAGCTTTGAGGTTGTTTTGTTGCTCGACTTTCTCGCCAAGTAGTTGCTCCAAGTTCTCAATGGCTTCTCGATTTTCTTCATATTCTTCGATCTTGCCATCTAACTTTTCAATCTCAAGCCCCAAGGTAGTGATTCTACTTTTATTTTTATCAATGACTAGCTCGTTTTGATTAATAGTGTTGTAGATTTCGTCGCGCATATGCATGACTTCTTCATACTTCTCTATCTTTTTCTCAATGGAAGTGGGTTTTAGACTCTCTATATCCCCGAAAAGCTCTTCGGTTTCTTCTCTGAGTTCTCGTAAGTTCTGCTCAATTACAGTTACGTTTCCCTGCGCCTTATAGGCATCTTTAATAAACTTACATGAAGAGTATTCGTTACCACAAGGTACCTCAAGCAGCAATTTCACTTTATTCTTGTTTTGTGTTAATCGATATTCTTGCTGCTCGATGGTCTGATTGGTCCCCTCTAAGACAATCTTTTTGTGACTTATCTCTTCTTGAAGGACTCGGAGAGCGTCGATGTCAAAATCATCAAGGACTTCGTTGATTCTCTTGTGATCGACTCTTTTTGTTTTACTCTCTTCTGTGAGTTCTGTTATTTGATCGGATAGAATCTCTACTTCTTTTTGCTTAGAGATCTGCTCTTCCTTTACTTCAATGATATTGATTATTTCTGCGGGAATAGAACCAATTTTTCGTTCAACCTCGCTGATAGCGTCCTCAGTTTTTTCGATTGCTCGGGAGTATTTACGACACTTTCGCTCCTGTCTGTCTTTTGCGGTAGAGTTCTGTTGCAGTCGCTCTGTTGTGGTTGTGATGTCGGTATCATATTCTTTGCCCTCTAATAGCTTTAGTGCACCCTTCATATCGGATGCATCTTCTTTGGCTTTCTTAAACTTTTTATCAAAAATTTCTAGATCGAGGAATTTCCCCAAGATTTCTTTGCGCTTGGTTGATCCCTCGTTAATAAAGGTAAGACTGTCAACCTGGGAAGCCATCGAAGTAAGTAGAAAGTCTTCCACTGTTCCGAACATTTTTCTTATGTTTTTGTCAGTCCCATTGCGACTATCGCCGTTTAGCTCATTCTCTTCTTGCATAACTTTGTCATAACAAGAAAAATTAAGATCTGTTTTAGCCTCTAAAGTCTCAGTACCCTTAAGCTTTTTCATATACTTATAGGAATTTCTTTCTACTATATAATCGCGATCACCAATTGTAATCTCCAGTTTCCCACGGCCCTCGTCCTTGTTCTGGTTGATCACATTGAGGTTTTTCCGCTCATTCTTGCTGGTAGAGTTAAACAATGTATAAAGGAGTGCGTCAATAATTGAGGACTTGCCTGAATAGTTCTTTCCGAAAATCCCCACCACTCCATGGAGTTTTTCAAAATTAACCTTGTTTCCTTCTCCATAATTAAAAAGGTTGTCCCACTCAAACGATTTGAGAGACCAGTTGATATTTCTAGATACTTCCTCTTCCTCTTCGGCCATCGTATTGTACTTTCGATTGAGAGCAAAAACTTTTTCAAGCGTATCTTGTGTAGCCTCGTAATCCTTGAGGTATTCGTCGATAAGTTCTTCTTGCACCTCCGGATCTCTTAAGTCTTCAATGTTGATGCCGTCAGTAATGTCCTGTACAGAGCCTCTCTCTCCACTAGATCTATTAAGAAAAGTAACACTTTCCGGCTTAAATCTGCCCTTGGCAATGTCCAAGGCCCGACGCATAACGTCTAGTGGTAGGTTGTTCTGCGAAACCAAGCGAAGGCGAGCACCAGATGGTACCTCAATCTTTTTCGGCATCTTGCCCTTTGGCGTGAGTTCGATTGTGATAAAGGGTTTTGGGTTTGTGAGAGAAAAATGCTCACAAGTAAAGTTGTCTTTATCTTGAATGTCCCAAAGGAGAAAGCCTTTATCTTCGCTCTCCCCGAAGTTCTGCTGAACTAAGGAGCCAGGATAGGCCACCCTACCGTTGTCATCGAGTTTCTGAAATGTCTTGTGGATATCGCCAAGCAAAACATAATCGAATGGTGCGAAACTTTTAATATCAATATCGCCGTGATCCATTACCCAGCCGGTATCAGTGGTTACGCCCGCAACCGCCCCGTGAAAAAGAGCAATATTTACGTTGTTTTCGTTAGTTGGATCTATCCATTTGTCCTCGTCGATGATTGACAGAACGTTGAGAGTGAATCCGTTGCCCAAATCTACCTCTTGGGAGAATTTGTGGAAATGAATGTCCTTGTGATCAAGGGCTTCAACGATAGGGGTAATAGCGTCAATTTTGCCCGGGTTACGCAGATTAAGGTCGTGGTTCCCGAGGATGACATGGAGGGGCGCTATGTCCGCTAAGTTCTCAAAAAACTTGGCAGTCATGTCAAAATAAGCAGGACTTAGCTGTAGTTTGGTGTGGGCCGTGTCGCCTGTGTTCACAATGATGTCTGGCTTGAGTTCTCGCAGCTTTGCATAGAGATCCTCAAATACAGCGCGATACTCTTCGTGATACCGATGATTTCGAATGTGTACATCACTAATGTGTGCGATTTTCATTTTGCCTTCCTTACTAACTCAAGTTCTTCGTTCCACACGGGCATCGGGTGGGATGCCCCTGCTGGTATTACCATATAATAGTATTTGTTCCAGTCATAGCTCGATCCGCTTATTTTACCTTTCACTTCTGATATCACTCCGAGCATTTGCAGGGAGTTCTTGATCTTCACTAGATCTCCAATCTTAAAGGACTTATAACCTCTATCCACTTCAGAGGCATCGGATCTGTCTTGTTGTTTTGTACCCATGTTATGTACGCTATTTCCTTTTCCTCGTCCACCCTTGACACTATAGCCAACGGGGAGTTGCTTGGTAAACCGATTGGTGTTCTATAGCAAACTAAGTCACCGACTTTCATTTGGGTTGTTTTTTCTGCTGTCAGCAACGAGTGTGCTGGAACTTTGTACCTTGCCGCCGCCGACACTCCACACTAGTTCAATGCAGGTTTCTTCTGCGGCTGGTGTTTCGGGGATGTTTTCAGAGGTTCTGTCGCCTCCGTTTCCAAAAGCGATATTCTTATCTGGGTACATGCCTCTTACTACTCGCAACAAATCACTAGCAGAGTTGTCGCTGTCGTCGAAGCCAACGGCCTTTGTGCAGCCATCGAATCCTTGAATAATTTCCATTCTCTCGGCATGCGGCATGAAGACATACCCTTTTTTTCTAGTTAGCCATTCGTCAGAGTTAACTCCGACAATAACTTTATCGGCTAGTTTTGACGCAGCCTGTATCATGCGAAGGTGGCCAACGTGAACAGGGTCGAATCCTCCACTCAAGATCATAACATCATAATGCATTTGTATCTCCTATAACAAAAAAGCACCTCTACAATATAGCAGAGGTGCTTAATAAAGTCAAGAACTTTTTTTTACTTCTTTAGTTTTGGGTACAAGCCTGAGCGAAGATCAACATCTCCGAAAAGAATAACTTGATTTTTGCCGGTGGAAACCTTAACCGTACTCTTAACTCGATTGCCGTTAACCCTAGTGGAAACTTGCTGATACTGACTGGCATCCAACGGGATTGACGTGATGCTCGTTTCTCGAATGGGGATTACTTCTTCCGTCGTTGAAACTCCATCATAATTGAGGTCAGACCAGATATACAAATTGTGATAATCTTTATCCTTTACACTGACCACTCCATCCCCATTGGTATCCATCGTACTCAGGTGTGCGAAGCCGTCGTTGTATTCTGATGATGTTCCGAAGAACTCGGTGCCATCGTCTACTACGCCGTTGTTATTTTTGTCTTGGAACAAAAATCCGTCGCCACTAAGCCAACTGGTTGCCACTTTGCGTTTGCCAAACATGGAAAAATTAACTCCGCGCTCAACTGTCGTGATATCAAAGCGTCCGTTATTGTTTAAATCGATGATAACTGGATCGGAAACATTGCAGGGAACGACTTTAAAAATCTTTACTGCCGCCATTGCAAACTCGTCCTGAACACCAATTTGGAGAGCGCTGCTATAATCAATCTGTGCCTGGGTATACATGATCTCATCATTGCTATCAACTGGGGAGTAGTCTGGGCAAAGAGGATTTTGCTCCATTGCTTGACTGATAGAGTTGATTGCGTCATTGAAAACAGGATCCAACATTGACTCACTAGCTTGACATACCTCGATTGGGTCCGACATAACAGGATAGTCTGCCGCATAGCCATTTGTAGCTAGCCAGTTATTCATACTATTAATAAAGTGCTGCCTGCCGACAATGAGGCCCTTTTCTTCAGAACTCTTAACTGGTGTTGGATTTTGATTGCAGAATTGCTTTGCTTTAATATCGACGCGAACATGTACGCGAGCCTCTTCTAGACCACTGATTGCGCCCTGCTCATACCAAAAATCCTGCTCGCTAAGATCTGTATCAAATCCTTCGCGAGAAGAAGCCAGGGTTGCATAGAGCTTAGAGTAAGCCTCTGAGCGCGCCTGGTTTACCAAATACTCACAGGCGAAGCCGCTTGTTTGTTCTTGGTTTTGGTTTTGGTAAAACTCCACATAAGGACAAGAGGAGACTTCTGGAAGTTCGGCTGGGGCATCGCCCAAAACCTGGTATCCATTAGTAAGACCGAGATCCTCCAAGGCGAGGCCTACCTGCGTGATATACAGGTCTCGGCCAACATCAAGGCCTTGAAAGATGTTTTCACGCAAAATCTCGATGTTGGCAAACTCATCTACCGTTAAGTCATCGAGGGTGACATCATCCTCCGTTGGTTCTACTTCCACTGGATCCGAAGGATCGGACCCCTGTTGTTCAGGGGTCGTCTCCTCGGTTTCCGTTGGAACCGTGTTGGTTTCGTTGTTTTCCTCTACTTCAGTAGGCTCAACTGTTCCAGTGTTTTCTGGAGTAGTTGTGGTCTCATCAGTAGTGGTTGTGGTGGTAGTTCCACCATTTTCGTCAGCACCAATAAAGGTTGTTCCTTTGGTGCTTTCCGTTGTTTCAGTTGTTGTTTCGGTAGTATCCTCGCAAGCAACCAAAGCAAAAGTCAACATTGCTCCAATAATAAAGCTTCTCATTTATTCTCCTTTGTTAAAAATGATTTACTCTTCTTCCTCTTCTTCCTCTTCCTCTTCTTCGTCTAGCTCATCGCCTTCTTCATCAGATTCATCGGATTCTTCTTCGTCAGCTTCTTCTTCGGCCTCTTCTTCATCGGCTTCTTCTTCAGCTTCCTCTGCTTCTTCTTCCTCAGACTCTTCTGCTTCTTCCTCTACTTCCTCTTCGGTAGCATCTTCGTCAGCAGCTTCTTCTTCAGCGTCAGTTTCTTCTTCAGCAGCATCAGATTCCTCTTCTGCGGCATCTTCTTCGGCAACCACTGCTTCAGCGCAGTCAGTTTCCTCTTCTTCGTGACACCCAACTAGGCTAAAAACTAGCATGGATGCGATAATCAAGTTTTTCATAATATATTCTCCTTTAAAAATCAAAACTATTGATAAACTTTTGTAAAAATGCGTCTTCCGACGACATAAGCCTTGCGGCCTTTTTTCTCTTCAAGAATTCTTTTTTCGGCATTTCACCGACATCATTATACGGAAATACTTCTATTTTGTAAACCTCCGAACCATATTTTATTAAATTCTCTATCAAATTCGATGCTTTCTCCTCGGCGTCATAATCTAGAGCAACGTAAACTGGGGTATCATTTTTGATGATACTTTTAAACAATTTAGATTGCTCCTTCAAAGATGAGCCCAAAATAGGCACCGAATTCTTTCCAGACACTATAGCATCAAAGATCCCTTCTGTCAAGACTAAATCTTCTTGCCAGTCAATATATAGTTCATTAAAGATGATCTTACTTTTTGAAGTGGGAGGATTCATATATTTTCGCCAATCATTTCTATATGTTCGGCCAATAAAGTAGTTGCAGTCTCCGTTTTCGTTAAAAGATGGAACAACAATTCTTCCGCCATATTCTCCACTGGGGCAATATCCAATCTTCCAGAACAAAATTTGCTCTTCAGTGATTTGTCGTTTCGTAAGGTAGTTGCGAGCCTTTGTGGAAAGCAAAGATCTCCCTTTATTTGCGAGGGATAAAAACTCATTTGGCAATTCAACAGTGATAGGCATCTCTTCCTCTTCGTCAGGGAATAGAGAAGCAATAATCTCGTCAAACTGCGATATTTCTAAGTGTCCTGTTATTTGCTGCCACTTTGCTTTCTGATTGAAGTCGCCATGGCGTCGAACAAGGCGGCCAATATTGGTGCCACTGTATTCGCAAATCCAGCACTTAAAAACATTTTTATCGACGTTTACGCTTAATTTCCGTTTATGGTGGTTACATTTCGGACAAGAAAAGAGAAATTCGTCTCCTGTCTTGCTAAACCCGCCAAGAACTTCTTTAAGAATCTTTGTCTTTTCGCTGTTGGACAAGTTGGTATCCCGCTTTTGCTATTACAATGCTATCCGCAATATCATAATATGCTGGCTTAATGTTGCCAGATTTTGTGTATTCTACTACAAAAGAGGGTTCTTTGTCAAGCAAAAACTTAACAACTTGTTCTTTTGCCTTTGATCCCCTTTTAATAGTAATGCCGCATGCTTTACGAGCAGAGGGAGCGGCGATATATTCCGGCCTCATACCCATTTCCCGGTAACAGAGGTAGCTTACAACACCATTAAATGAGGAAAGTGTAGAGAGGGTCTTGGCCGATGAAAATCCCGAGCGGAACATTTGTAGGCTTTGCTCAATAAAAATATGCTCGATCTTGTAATTGGAATGCAAGTCTAGCAGTTCGCCTTGAACATGATTGTATTTAGAGAAAATGTCTGGGAAATGGTTTTTATTACGCATATCCCAAGCGGAAGTTTCTTTTACTTCGCCGTCGATTAAGATAGTTGCGCCAATAATGCTTGTTGAAATGTCTAATCCTAAAATCATATGAAGAATATAACAGAGGATTTTCTAAATGTCAAGCTTTAATTTAAAGGTAAGATCTCTATTTGCAGTTTTCTTTATAGGGGTTGCGACTTTGGCAATTCCAATACAATTCATTTTGTCATCATAGAGCTTGATTTTAGAAATGTAGGTTTGCTTTTTAAAATCTTCCGACAGGTCAACAAAATTACCGCTAACAATATTTTTAATCTGCAATTTGCTTTGCTCTGCATAAAAATGGGATCCTGTAAGGGGATCTAAGCTTTGGGAATATTGCAAGTAGGTCGGATTGTTCGAATGGTTTAATAGGCCGCGTGGGGCGTGGGCAAACATAGTCATAACTTGCGTTTCCGTAGAGCCAGAGAATTTTATGCCGAAACTGGAAGAAGGTGTGTTATTGTCCGAATCTGCCGCAAGTTCATTCATCCCAACACCAAACCGATACCATGTTGGAGAAACATTTCCGGCGGAGGAGGGCGTATACGGCTCCTTAAATACTGGATCTAGGTCCCAGCTGCCGGTTAATATAATAAACCCCTCGTTATACAGCACTACCCCAGCGACTGCGCCGGAACCATAATCTGCACCGAGTGCATTCGCTGCGCCCGTGACTTGTATTAACTCTCCGTTTTTGTTGATATCTTTTAATTGGCCGGCCAAAGTTCCAGATATGAAGAAGTTTAACTCAACAGTTCCCTTTTTGATCGAAGATCCATAAAAAATAGAAGGGATACTGATTAAATTAAGAGTTTGCGAATCTTTATCCCACTTTCCAGTGTTAGAATATAGGTAGTGCGGACTGAGGTATGTATAATGGTTTAAAGTATTCTTTAAGGCGGAGCCGGTAATAGCATGGTCCTTAAAATTTGGGATCAGCATTTTTTTAGTTATGCTAGCGCTAAGGGGGTATCTTCCATAAACCACGTCACCAACATCAAATTCACTAACCCAGTCTTGGTCAGTGACAGACTTTACGCCAACAAAGTCTCCACTCTTAACAATGTATGGAATAATTAAGCCAGTGCCGCCCGGAATTGACGTTGATTGGTCCGTTCTGTCAACGTTGTATTCAAATAGACTAACGTGGCCGCTAGAGTTGGCTTTATGTTGAGCATTTGGGACAGATCCGGTAAAGGCTCCCGAGAGGTGATGTTCGTTGTTAAAAAACACTTCCCTTTGATAGACGTAGAATTCCATTCTCGGGTAAGCTACCAGAGTATTTCGAATTATATCATCTTGTACAAAAGAAAAATAGGACACAATATACTATACTCCTAGTAATCCAATCTAACTCTCAGAGTCAATTCGGTGTCAGGAGTTTTCTTGATTGGCTCCGAAACCTTTGCAACCGCCAACAATTCATTGTTTGCAGAATAGAGACCAACAGTGGTAACATAAGATAAAGGCTGGTCCAAAGAAGTATCTTTAACTCTGATCTTACTATCGCTTAGATAAGTTGGATTAGAACTGTAATTGAATTCATTGTGGGCGGCTCTACAATAATAGATTGTTGAGTTCAACTCTGTAGTATTGTTGTAAGAGATGTTGTACAGACGATTTCTAACTGCATCACAAGATCCAGAAATGGATGATCCCGAAACAAATTGAAATCCAGTTGCCCCTGCTAGTTTATTTTGTGGGTTACCTAAAGTTGCTGTCCCGAACTCTCCACCAGTATCATTTTTCAAAACTCCGCCATGGGCTGTGTCATTGAAAATGGAGCCAGAAACAACTGCAATGCCTGCTTGATAAAATACTAGACCAACAGGGGCCTGATCGTTTGTCAAATATGTGGTACCGTCTGTAGTGCTCGATGTCGCATATAAGATTCCATAATCTCCTGCTGGGGAATTTACTAGATAAGATGTCGACCCGCTCAAATCAGAAGCCTTCACTCTAGTACGGAAATTTTGGCCATCAAAACTAGCTGATGCCGCAAGGGTTCCAACTGAGGCAGTGATTCCAAATTCTAAACTAAAGCTACCTTTCTTAATTTCGTCTTTATTCAAGAGTCTCGCAAAGTTAACAAAGAAAACTTCTTTTAATTTAGTTCCACCAGAGCTAATATCTCCGTCTTCATCAAATTGCCTAATAGCGCCGGTTGCATCATGACCCATAAGCACTTGTGCCATCTGGTTGTACATATTGATCTTATCTGCGTTTTGCGTATTCGCAGAAGCAGAAAGGCCCGAATCATTCGAATATCCAACTGTTAAGTCGAAAATGTGATTCGCTGAAGAGCTTAAATATGAATAGTCATACACAGATTGGAACAATCCATGAGAGAAATTCTTAATGTTTGTTTCGGTTGCCGACGATCCTTCGTTATAAGTACCAGAAACAATAGAACCAGTAATCGGAATTGATTCATGAAGTAGGGTTCTGTTCGAAGTTACATCGTTGTTTAAAAAACTTTTAAAAGTGGTAGCCATGTTTTATAATCCTTGTTAATCTTGTTTGACATATCTGACGGGAACATTAATTGAATACCCCGTTGTAGCGCCTGTTACTTTCACAATGCTGTCAATATATGAGTATGTCCCCGAAGCGCCATTCCAAGTATTTCCAGAAGTACCAAGTTTTGTAAATAGATAAGTACTTGTCTGTAATTCCAAACTTGGCTTAATCTTGAATCTAAAAGCGGTTCCTCTAGGGCCTGCAATGGGGGAGCCTACTGTGTCGCCATTGATTGAAGCGAAAAACCCCTGAACATCATTGACGTTTGCAATATTGTAAGCTGCGATGTTATCATCGTCTAGAAATGAAAATGGCTGCGCTACATTGCCCGGACTGGACAATACGCCCAATCGATTATCCATTTCGATAATAAAGTGTGTTTCTACCAGGGCTGGTGCGAGGGCCTGTTGTTTAGATATCTCAGTTGTGTCGAGACCCTGGTCTAGTTGCATATACTTAGTGGTGTTTTTGGTAGCATAAAAAACACCTTTTGTATTGTCTGATGACAGCGCTTCAAAAACATCGTCAGTTGTTTCGTCGACCAGGACCGCAAAAGAATTCGCCGCCTGAGTGGCTGATCCGTTTAGTGGCTCACCATCAGTTTCGTTGATCTGCACCACAGGGAGGTAGAGAAGATTATTTCTCGCAATGGAGATGAGTTTACTTTTCATTAACGAAGTGTTATTTGTAAAAGCTTCCAACACAGGAGTTTTTAGTATTTCAATATCATAATATGGTGTTCCATTTCCATGGTCACCGTCCCACTTTGCGTAATCTATCTCATCATCGGCAAATGCATATTTTACAATCTTAAAAGTTCCATCTCCTGCTGCGAGTCGTGCGCGGCCGGCGTCTGTCAAAACCGCATCCAAAATAATATCTCCGCTATTATCTAAAAAACCCATTTCGTTCTCCTCTGTGATACTTATGTATCCTATATAATTAGCAATTTGTTATAAATAGTCTATTTTTTTAATTCAGTCACAAGATTCTATAACGTCAGCTTCCTTGTGCTTCGTTTTGAAACTAACGTTCAAGTCTATAGCCTTACCAGTATTAACCGATTTTATCCTAAACTTAAACTTTTTTTGATTCCAGACTGATTCTTCTCTAAGTCCTAGTGTTGGTTTTTGTGCGCCGATTCCAGCGCCAGTGGGCCCGATGCCCGACTTATTCTCGTTTACAATTTTCTGTGGAAGCGATGGTTCAATTTTCATATATCTATTAAAGTTTCTAGATGGAAAATCTGCTGGTGGCGTTGCGTAATCAACGATGTTTATTAGGGGATACACGGCCCCGGAGTTCTCTACCATTTCCACTTCATAAAGATAAGTTGGATTAGACAAATTAAAGTTTAAGTCAACAGTTCTAAAAATATAATAATACTTAACGTTAGGCTGCAAAATATCTACAAACGCTGTCCTCTCTCTTGTATTTATTACCTGATAAAGAGAGTTCTCAAAATCTGAGGGACTGGCTGGCTTTTCTCCCGCAATTCTAAAAACTTGGTATTGAGAAGCAAAATCATCGGACTTGAACCTCAATTCTGGAATTATATACGCACCTTGGCTATTTTTCCATTGTCTCTTTTGGGCAATTCTCATATTAAGAAATGTTTGATTGTCAGCGGACAAAATTGGAGAAGGCACATCCTCATAATCACCCGTTTGGTTTTCAAACGTTATTAGCAAGTTATTTTTAGAGTCCCTCATGGGGTAGAAATTAACTATTGGGGTGATCGGGGGCTTATCTAAAATCTTCACATATTGCTCTTCAAAATATGGAGTATCAAATATTTTTGCCTTCGGATATAAAAGTGAGCGAACTACAGCCAGTTTCTTTTTGGAATTTTGAAGGCTGTATTGTGACCCTGGAGCTTCGATGTCAGACTTGGTTATTAACCCCCCTTCTTCATCTATAAAATACGACCCTCCGTTGGGGCCCACAAAATATAATTGTCCGTAAGAATTTTCATAAACTACTGTTTTATTAACTTCTGATTGGCTAGCTGGATGACCTGTATCCGGGTCAACATAAGTATAGCCGTAAGAATTGCCTCCCTCTGAAGGCTCTAGGGTGTATTTCCCGCTGACGGCATCATCTTTGGATGTAAACCAAACCTTTGGAGTTATGACGGGATTGCCTTGCAAAATAGTCTTCTCTGTATAAAAATAATAAGGTCTTAGATGAGAGATTTTGTAGCCGCCGGCAAACTCCTCGGGAAAGATGGTATATTGCATACTTGCTGCTTCCTTTTCGGATGCACTTAGTGGCTCAACCACCTCACCGGCGGACTGGGCTGCTTGAGCCGACATTCCATAAACTGCGTCCGAATCCAAGGTGCCAATCTGCATGCCCCACTGTCCATCAGATATATTTCCTGCGAAGTTAAATGCATCTCCGAGCGGTGTATTTGGCTGGGCGATTAGATTTTCTTGCCCTACCATGGGGCCCCCGGCCGCTATTATTTCGGAAAAAATTAAGTCTCTTTTCATTATTTTACCGTAGCCGGCTTGGGATGCAATTGCTCCGCTCTCTTGATCCATTGAAAATTCAAATTTATAATCCGACCCTATCACAAGCGTATGAGCCTTTATGGTGTATCTATAGGATTTGTTGTACTTTACTTGAGTGTCAATATATTTGATTTTTCTTTTGTTTTCTCCAGGCTCTGCCGGTATTATAATTCGTTGTATTAGTTCTCCACTTTGACTTTTCTTTTCTATGACATAAAACAGAGGCAAACTAACCGCCTTTGTGCCATTCATTATCTCATTCATAGTTCTTTGGAAATTTATAACTTGGGCGCGATAACCCGGCTTTGCTTTTCCATAATTGACAAATTTCATCAAGTAGTGGCCGCCGGCGTATTCAGCCTTCTCTCCGATAAATGTCGTATAATTGTTGTATTGGTTTGGTGCAATAAGAAACGGAGCATTTAAATTTCCGTCCCACCCAGATTTAGACAATTCCCCATAGTAAGAAAACCATTTATTAAAATCAACTACATCGATATCAAGATCCCTAGAAGACGATGCTCCTATCAAGTCATTTGTTTTATTTTTTGTGATCGTATGTACTCTCTGCGATGAGCCATAGGTTTGCGGTGGCAATATCCCCAAGTCCCGTATATATGTCTGGAAGGCTTGGAAGTTGTGTCTTCCGATGGGGGGAGGATTGTCGGTGTGACCCAGGGCTTCGAAATAAGCCTTGGGGCCATAAAAATAACTTAACATAAATCTAATATATTCATGAATAATATCATTTTCATAAAGATTTTTTAAAGTCTCGTCTTTTAACAAACTGTAATTTGGGGTATCAAATTCCACCTCCACATGCATCGGAAAAAGATTTTTTAAATCTTCGACGGCCGTTGTAAGGGTGCCATGGTCCAAAACTATATTAGTAAGTTTTGTGTATTCCAAATTTGAATAAACACTCTCTTTTGTTTCATCGCAAAACATAAAACTATTGGCCATGTTTTTAAAGTATGGCATATTTTCCATCTGGAGAGATGGTGCGCCTGGGTCGTTCAAGAGTGGCTCCGCTTTCTTGCCCTTCCACAGACCATCTATGCCTTCTTTTGCAGCAATATAAATATTTGGAATTCTAATTTCAGGTATTAAGGACATTGCTTGATGGTATGACGGTATTGCATAGTTGTAAACTGGCTTGACATCGGCTATTAATGTTTCAGGGCCCGGGTCCTCGTTCGACCCTTGGTTAAGGTAGCTCACAATTTCTTCCGAGATTGGCACCTCTAGGGAATAATTGAAGTCTGTAAACGTTTTCTTTTCTATGCCAGCGGGGAGTGTATTAAAGCCCTTTACTTCCCCGGGATCTCCGAAACCCTTGGGGCCACCCATAGAACCGCCAACCAATAGCTGATAGGACATGGCATATATTTGACTTCTCCAATTTTCCGCCCAACTGCCGGCTATTGAACTTAAGAGTACTCCGTCCTTGTCTATCGTCTTGTCGTAAGATAAAATACCTGCTAATCCATTATAAAAGCTTATACTTTGAGTATTTACAAATGTCATTGATGGCGAATTTGACACGGCAGTGGGCCAAAAATAAGTCCATCCATTTCGTTTTTTTGAAACATTAAAAAACAAAGACAAAAAGCCCAATTGCATTTTTGAATATTGGTGAGAATAGGAGTTACTGGTGCCCGAGGTGTAGTCATCGACATGCCCGTATAACAAAACATATTGCCTATACTTGAAAGGTCCGATAATTTCATCCATATCTGCTTCCAAGACGCTAGTTTGCCCCCCTACCATATTCGAAAACTGTATGCTATCCATACTTTGCTGCTGATATGCCGTCGGAAGAGGGACTGGGCTCTTTACAGCACTATAGTATTTTCCCGACGAGGGTATGCTTTGGTAGTTTTGGTTAACCCTTGCAATTGAAGAAGGTCCAGAGCCTTGCCAAATGGTATTGCCGGTGTCGCCTGGGGTTCCGGGGGTGCCTTGGAAAACATAAAAAGCCCCTAACGAATCTTTAAGGGGGCTGTATCTAAATGGGGCAGTTGTCCCAGGGGTGCCATCCGCAAATTTAATCCCTACGCCAGGTTCGAGTCGGGCTATACCGTGCGGACTTATGAGGTCATGCGAGTAGGAAAAATAATCAACCAAATTGGCATTTGTCGTTGCGGTACCTTCCTGGGAGGCTATAGTAGCAGGGGACTCTTGCGGATCGGTCGGATAGGATTGGGGTATCTTATCATTTAATAAATTGGGGGCAGGGAAAAACCTAACTCCGTTCGATGTTCCCAATTTGTTTTTATTATCGTAGTCATTAAGATTTGCCATTGTTAACCTCTAGTAAGCAGAGCCTCCCCCTGTCGTAGGCCTCGGACCTATTTGCGGTGGCGGCGAAGAAGTAGACATGCCTGTGCCGCCATTGTTTTCCAAATTGTTTCTAAGATTTCTCACTGCAAACCGTATTCTATTTGCCAACCTACCGGAAGCTTGTGTTGGGGCTCTGTAGGATTGTTCCACCAAGGAGGAAGCAAATTCAGGCCGGATCCGGAGGGCAGAAGATTGAGTTGTAGGCTCAGTATATAAAGTGCGCTTTTTATAGTAGCTAGAAACTTCTTTCAGGCCCTCAGTATAAGCATTTCTTATAAAAGAACTTCGAGGGTTCTCATCAAGGGGGGCGAGAGGGTTTGCATTTCTAGGACTTGTGGGCTTTGCCTTGTTGGCATCATGCCCTACGTTAATTACAAAAATTTCGTTAAAGGTGGGCAATTTTATTTTTTCGTTCTCTTCTATGCCAGTCATTGTATCTGAATATGGTACCATTCTACAAATTAAAGCTCTGTTATTTGATGAATCAAGATGATTTTCTTGCAGGCGGGCCCAAATTGGAGAATTGACCGAGAGGTTGCCACTAGTCGCTTCAAAACCAACCAATACTTCTATCATTTTAATATTTTTATAATTAAGCCACAAAAATCCATAATTTTCAGGATCTTTAAAAATATCAACATTGTCAGGATTGTTTTGAAAGGCCTTATTCTCCTTCACTTCGGAGGAATTTTGTAAAGATAACATCAAAGCCTTTAAATGAATCGGAGATCGATTAAATGGACTCTGAGTACTGGGCTCTGCATTGCGTCTGGGGGTTCCTTTTTTCCTTAGCAAGCTTCTGGATAGTTGGTTTTTTAATTTTTCTGCGCCATCATCATCATCGAATAAGTAAGTATACATGCTATTTGATTCTTTCAAAAAATCTGTTTCTGACACTTGTAATACAGATTGCATAAAATCCTTAGAAGTTTTCATTAGCATATCATCTTCGTCGCGATTTGTTTCAAATAACCTATCTCCCTTGTCAATACTTCTAGATTGAGACTCTTTGTTAAAGACATCAACGCCAGAATCAGAAAGGCCATTTCTTGATTTTGAATCCCTAGCCAGCTCAATTGTGGCTCCCGAAAGGGCCATGGCGTCGGAAATAGAAGAAGCGGATATCACATCCCTGTCATCGGAATCTGTTGATTTACTACTCATTAGGGGGCTTGTTATATTGTGTGTAACGATGTCGTTAAGTAAATTGTTCATTTCTTTTCTATTTGAAGACACAAATGCGCTTTTTATAGATTGAAACACAACTCTTTTGTTTTTCGTTTCCAAAAAAATGTTTGAAGGGCTCAAAAAAGAATATTTTGTAATGGCGGCACCGTCACCTTTGTTTAGGGTATCTCCCCTCTTGTTTCTAATTGTTACATTAGGATCCTTAGATTTAAAATATTTTTGCACCTCCATGTCACATCTATTTTTAAAAAAATCTTTACTAATCGACACAATACCGTTCTCGTTTGGCTCAACAGTATCGCTGTTACCAAACAAATAGTCAAATCCGTTGACTTGCTGCGTCGAAGAACTAAATCTGTTTTTAAAAACTTTTTTAACAACAAACATTTTGGTTCTAGATGTTTTTCCCACATTAGAATTTGAATTTGTTGCCTCCGAAGATGTGTCCCTTGGTTTATTGTAACTCTTGCTGCTGGAGACTGTGGTTTCTAGGGAGTTTTCTACGCCTTCCATTATCTGAACTAGTTTTAGGATCCCTTCCGGACTTCCCGTACTCGGACTAGAAATATTTGTCAAATAATTTACCACATCTATCATGGGGAGCCTATCCAGTGAATTTTGGTCTGCCATGGTATACAGCATCGAAACAAACTTGTTTATACTAGTAAATAAAAAATTGTTATCTTTTTGGCTATATTGTGGATTGAATTTTTCTATAAAACTTGTGTTGAACCGTTCCAAGAATGAGTCGTAGTTGCCAACAGACTTAGTGGCATCCGTGTAGTAACTATCCAAACTTAGCCCTGACAATCTTGATGCCCCTCCTGTACCCCTGTTGCCAATAATTGTACGAAGTGATCTTAACTTAGATTTCACGTATGGCTGAACGGGGTCTTTTATTCTAATTTCAACCGTATATTCATACATTCCGTGGCTTTCTCTAGATACTTCTATGTCTGTTCCCGTGAAATGTCTCAGGCCCTTCGAATCCTGGGAGGCGAATGGTTCTATCTCCATGATTGAGCCATTTCTGCTGGATTGTCGATTTCCCACCCCTTGCGCGGTAGAGCGACTAGTGTGTACTTGGGACTTAAGTTTTCTTTCCCCGCTGGTATCTGATGAGATGGCCACGATTCTTTCTTGGTCTGTGGGGGAGTAACTAATCCTTTCTTGGCTAGAGGAAACCGTTTCCTGATTTTTTACCCTTCTTCTACTAATAGATATTTCTTCTATTTTCGCAGACTTTATTAATTGTCGATATTCGAGATAATTAGTGTTTTTTAGATTATCGACAAGAGCAGGAAAGTTCGAATTTTGCTTTATTATTTGTTCTATATCTACACTAAAAAAGAATCTGCATTTATTTTGTTTGTCTCTAGATAAATAAATTTCCGATACTTTTGGCGGTACCTTAACAAACTCGTTTTGCATGCCGTCTTTAGCTCGCCTACTTAGTGCTTTTTGTCTATTACTAATTGATCCATTGGATGATCCACCCTGAAAGGTTATGAGAGATATGCGGTTGGCAATTCTATGGTCTCTTATTTTCAAGTTTGGCAAACTGATCTTTGTCAAAGGATGAGAGTCGGGCCCGTGACTTAAGCCAGTCATCCAGTTTCCGGCATTCATTTCGTGGACTGGGCCAGTCCAGATTTTCCCTTCCCGCGATGTAAATACAATACTGCTTTTTTTTGTTCTTGCCTCTTCAATAACAGACTCCGCCGTAATGGACCCCATAATATCTCTTGGGTGCAGCGATGTGGCATTCTTTTTTGTATAAAACGAAAACGAAGAAAATGTATCGCTGTTTTCCAAATCAACAAAAGCATAACAATAATAACACAAATTATTTATCGCCACCCCTCCTGACTCGGCGGGAATAATAAATTCCGCATGTAAAGGAATGTTGTAGGCGAGTGTGCCATCGAGATTCATTTCCGTCGAAAAAGGTATCTTCTCTTCTTCGCTTAGTGAGTAGAGACTAGTCTCTTTTCCAGCACCACTATTCATAATTGGTGATATATTCTTGGGGAAAAATTCCTGCAAGGAATAAAATTTTGAACTTATTCCTGACCTCCGTTTTTGATTAGTCCGTGTTGGCAGATAAAGGAAGGGGTTGTCTTTGATCTTATTTTTCATAGAAGGCGAAGTGACTTGAACTACTGCTATCTTAATATCTCTAGCCGCCTTGTTTTGAAAAAGCTGAATAGGGTCCGCATCTTTTATGCACATTGAAACTTTAACTTTCATCGGACTCAATGTTTGATTGCGGCCGAGGATCGGATCCGTGCTGGTGCGGTCTGTATGTGGATCCCTGGCAGATTTTTCGACTTTTCCAACAGAAAGATCAATCGACGTTACAAACACTCTAGGAAGCTTGGTGTTAACATTTCTCAAATTATAACTCAACATCTAATCTTCCCCCAAGTTATCTTCACAAGGTTCCATAATAGAATCTCCAAGATTTTGATCATATCCCTGCGTAATAAGTACTTGCTCTATTTCTCGATCTAAGGCCACTGAAAAGAAATATTCAACTTGGGACGGGTTTGACACCACCCCAGCTTGGTTGATTAGATTGATATCCAGCAATGGACTAACATAGTTTTGCTCTGAAAAGTTTGTAAATTTAAGTTTTCTAAGATTCTCGTTTGAAGTACCGGGATGTTCAATTTCAAAAACTTCCAATTCAAAGCCATCTTTCGCGACAATGCTGTTTAATTCCTGCAAATCTAAAAGAATATAGTCCTCTACTACTTTAATAAAACTTCCATTTTCATATACTTTGCTTATCGATGGGTTTCCAGCGGGACCATTCACACCCACTGTAACCGTTGGGGTAAAATCAGTATACGTTGTAGTGTCTTCTACGTCTAAAGCACTGACGGTGTTGTTCTTTTTTTGCTCTACGCTAGTGTGGTATGTTACTTCCATTTCTACTTGCGGAACTCTTTTAATTCCAAAAGGACCACTGTCATAATACACGGAGTTGTTTGCTACCAACTTCCCCTTAATAAAGTTAGCTTCGAAAGCAGGAGCATATACAGAATTATATTTGGACGTTCCTAAAGGAAGGGCATGACCAAACATTGCGTCTTTTAAGTTGGTTGGATACGGGTATTTGTATAAGAAGGGATCTTCTGGCAGTAAGACTTTTTCCCCGGGCTCTACCCCATAAAGCCAAGCTTCTTGTGCTGTTGGAGTAAAAGATTTTGGCTCATAAAAAATATCATCAGCTATTTGAGATGAAGTTTTCTCGACTGTCTTAAAATTGTGCTGTACTTTAATTCTGGGTGTTTCTTTTATTCTGTCTTCTGAGTCTTTTTGGTTTTCAGAGGGCCCAGGGACTCCTGTGTCGTCAGATTTAGGAGGGTCACCCTGGTATTGCGTATCATAAATCACATCGTCATCAAAAAAAGCATAGTGGGCCGGCTTCAATTGTCCAATTGACAAAAGATATTTGCCATATTGCGTTAATTCAATATCTAATACTTCTTCTTTGCGATTAAAAAATTCCATAACACCTATAAATAGCCTTACTTATTAAAATTCTATTCTTTTGGAGGCTCAAAAGTAACTTCAGATTCAATTTGGGCCAACTCCACAAGTGAAAAGAAATCATATGGCCAATTATAGCTGTAAGTTAATTCAGCCTCTGGGTTTGAAGCCACTCCTTGTAATTCTTTTAAGGCAGTAAACGTAAACCCTTTTGCAACTTCAGACTGTTGGGTAACATTGAAGAAGTTATTTCTTGCCTTTTGTTTCACCTTGAATACCATCCATCTAATGTTTGGCGGCAATTGTCCTTTTTTATACTGACCAAAGAACTCATGATTGACTCCTATCTCATGCTCAATGACAGAGGATGCCTTCTCTGCTGTCGTGGAGATTTTTGGCATTAAGTTCTGCCAAATGTCTGCAAGATCTTGTTTATCAAGAGAGTGAGTGAACTCAAAAAGATACATAACAAAAGGATCTATATTTGGATTATTTAAGAAATCCATTTGCGGAGGAAGGGAAAACTTTTTCATTTTCTCGATCATCTGCGTGATTGAAGTCTCTCCAATGTCACTTTCTGCACCAAAATCACCGGCCATCAAAGCCTTGTTGCTTGTCTCGTAATTTGATTTTTGCTTCAAGAACATGCCTGGGTCTATCGGGAAGAAATTGCCCTTTTCATCAATTGGCACCGCAACGATTGCCTCTGAAATTGTCTTTTTAGACCTAATCTTTCCAACCCTTTCCTTAGAAGCTTTGAATCCGCATACGTCAATAAGAGACCCACTTAATTCGGCTGATACTGCTCCTCCGACATCATTTGTGACTTGAGGATAGCTCTCTTTTAGCTGCAAGAAAAGACCCTCAGATCCGCTTGGGATTACGCCATAGCCTTTCCAAATTCCTCTAGTAAAGTATTTTTCGTTTCCGTTTCCAATATCCGCACCCAAAGAAGAGGTATCCATATTTGCCAAATTAACAGATGGGCACTCATATTTTGTTTCAATAATCCAAGCATCGTTGGTTCCCTGGACAACTGGAGTTGTTGCTTTCTTGGCCTTAAAAGTTCCATCCGGATTTCTCTCGGTGCTATATTCGACTTCTTTTAGGGTAATTTGGCCAAAAAGATTGACGGAAGAACTAAGCTGCATTTGTGCTTGGCCGGCAGCGTAACCATTCCTGTAAGTATCCTCTCGCAAGGTTCTGGCTTGTTCATTTTCATTTTGATACGTTGTTTCAACCTTTGCATTAGACAAAATCTCCTCTAAGGTAAATTTCGCCGCTTCTCCCGCCGACATATCCCTTACCTGATCTGGCCTAAATGCGATTCTTGCCCTAGATGTTCCATAAAAATATGGCGGGGTGTGAGGAGCATAGGTCGGATCTTGGGGCCCGAAAGCTGCATATGAAATACTCGCAGTCCCGGTTGATCCCCAACTAACCCCATGTGCCTTATAAGAAGGCCCGTAGTGCATTCCGCGAGCACCAACCCGGGTGTTAACGAGGCCGTCACCATGAAGGGCAACTAAAGCGTTCCATGTGTCAGTGGCCACGCCTTCTCTAAATTTGCGGCCTCCCCTGTATTCGAAGGTGTCCGGTGGGGGGCCCTCATAAGAAACAAAATCTCCGGTCTTATACAACAACACATCCATATAATAAACAGAACCAGAGGCCATTGATTTAAAATCTTTTTCTGCCTTCGAAATAAAACTAGTTAAAGTTCCATCATCTAAGAAAAAGTCAACCGATTCAGCAAAGAAATTGCTTGCTGCCAATGAGTATTTGGGCCCACTGCCGCCTTTCCACTCGAAATAAAGTTGTGGCTGTCCCCTATTGACATTTATATACGGGAAATCTTCATCTTGCGCGGCATAAAAAGCATCTGCCCAGATTCCAGAGGTGGAACCTGTAAAGTTTGGATACACAAAAAAGACTTGCGATGACAGAGTGTTACCATCGGTGCCCGACAACGAAGATGATAGTGGCAAATACTGATCTGGGTCTAAAATCGCCTCAAATGGAAAATTGTAATTCGGAACTGTTGCATATGTGTTACCAATTCTCAACGAGGCTGTAGCTGGAGTAGTTACGCCCAAAGCATACGGTTTATCGAGTACTGGTGCAGACGCAGTATGAACCGGATAGCTTACCGCGATTCCCGACTTTATTGTATTAAAGAAAATGCCCGGGGCAAAAAATGGCTGATAGAGTGCTGCTAGCCTCTCTTGCGCTCCACCTCTTACGTTCGACCCGCTTATGAACGGGGCGTATGATGCGGAGAACATATGGCCCAACTGCACCGATCTTAAAACAGGATAAAAGCCCTGATATGGTAGTAATTTCTTGACTGCATTGGCCTTAAGAGTGATTTTGGAGGCAAAAGCAGTGTTATTTTTCTTGTGATCCTCTTGAATAACAGAGAAATGCTTCATAAAATCACTGTGAGAATAAACCTTGAAGAAATCTGCCTGGAAAGAGCCAGACTCACTTGTTGCACTTGAGCTAACAGATAAGGTCGACCCAATTAGGTCCATAAACTTATTATTATCAGCGAAAAATCCCTCTTTTAGATAATAATCCATATGATCTGATATTCTAAACTCTGGCAACACTGTATAATCTTTTGCCATTCGCCTAATATCATCGGAATAATCCTCATACGAATTAAACCATGGCTTCTTGCCACTCAACACATCCGCTCTGTAAGGAGCCATCAAGTGCAAGGAGGCCGAAGGAGAGTTGGTCCTAGATGTTCCTCCGCCGATAGCTCCTGACATCATCATGTTCGGATATTCAAACTGAAACGAAGCAGTTGGCTTGAAATTAAAAGCTTTCAAGAAATTTGGCAGGGGCCCAGAGCCTGTTGGTTCTGTATCCAATCGCACTTTTCCTTGGATATTAATTCCTAGTAGGCCATAAATGTATCCAGCGTAAGAAAGCTCGCCATTTTTGTTGACATTTTCAAATCTTGTAGTGGTGCTCGTGCTTAAAGTTGCTCCCGATGGATGTAGGGGGGCCCAATAGTAAGGATCTACTCTCAGGCCGGCAACGTCTCTTCCGTGAGAACTCGATACTAAATATAGATCATAAAAAGGCTCTTCAGAATCCAAAGGCCAGATGCTCATGTCAGTGAGGCCGAAATATGAAGACCCACTGGCGATTATCAAGCCTTGTGCGTTTCTTGCAGATGCGTCTGCTCGTAGTCTGTCATCAATATTGTCCTTCCAGAAGGCTCGTGAATCTCCTAGGCGAACATCAAAGTCCGTAGAACCCTGCGAAATAGTATAGTTTTCTCTTCCCCTGACCTTTGCTAGTCCCATGTTTCTTCCACGAGGATAAACTACTTCTCTATATTTGACATTATCTAAGCTCTCAATGGAGCTAAATTCTCTTGGAATGTCTCCGTCAACATAAACTTTCTTAAGCTTGGAATAAATTTGGTCTTTCGGGTCATTTCCATAATAGTTCAACAAATCGTTGATTCTTTTGTCTGTAAAAGTTGCCAGATTATTTGAATAACTGTTCTTTAATATGATCTCATCGCCTGTTTTTAGGTTCAGATCGTGCTCAAGTGGCTTGTATTTAAAATGCACAGACGGTTCTGTGAAGTTTTGGAACCCTTGTGTCACAACCCTTTGTAATTTGGGATTGCCTGGTTCGTTATTGATGCTTTCCGTTAAGACAGAAAGGCGATTCTTCCTCTTCATATCCCTCACAAGAGGATGATCACTCAATCTCATCTGATTCCAAGTTGAGAACCCATATGCGCCGCCTCTGTTAAGCAACATAGAATTGAGGAGATAGAAGCTTGAAAGCTCTTGGTCCGAAGGAAACAGGTCAGTGTTCGCGGAAGCCTCCAGAAGATTAGAATCGGGCGTTAAAGTGTTCAAAACTACGGAGTTTAGGCCAAGAAAATCAACGTTGATTAATCCACCGCCAACTTGCTCCGCCCCTGTAAGGCTAGCGCTGAGGAAAACGATATCAGTTGCGGCATAGCTATTGACTGAGAAATCTTTCTCTGAGAATCCAAACGGATATATCGTTGCTGATGCCGAGATCCAACTGTATTGCTGAACGCTTTGTGGGATCTGATGCTGCACATAATAGTTGTCGTAAACAGAAGAGGTTACAACATCACGAGATTCTGCTGTGCCGAAAATGTCAGCATGCTTAACATATCTTCTGGCGTTTCTCTGCACTTTGTGATAAGAGGCAGATGGAGAGCCATAATCACTACTGTATCCGCCAAATAACGAATGTGAAGTCAACAACGTTTGTAGGGGCTGTCTTACAGCTAAATTTCTAAATGGTAGAGCGTTGTATAAGGCAAACGTATCCGATGTGTAATCGTTAAATGCTGCTGCGGCTATCTCTGGGCCTCCGGGTGCAGCGAATTTGCTAACAATGATGTGGTCGCTTTTTCCTCTAGTTGGCACAGTCCAATCATATGCTCCGGAAACAGACGGTGTACCGATAGATTCTATAGAAGCAGTAGAGATAGATCCGCTTCTGATTAGATACCTGTTGTTGATACTTCGTCCACCAACTGAAAGGATTTGATAGTCTTTATCGTAATTTCCCACATAATTCTTGACGTTACCAAGCTCATCAATTGGTGGTAAGCTAGTTTGAGTCGGGAAATAACTTATTGTGGTGCTTTTGATATTCTTAATGTTGAATGGTCTTTTAGCAACCTCGTCTCTTAGGTAATTTGCGCGGGCGATATGTTGGCCATTTGTCAAATCAAAAATACTCATAAGGTTATAGTTGATATTTGTGGCAGACAATGTTCTATAGGCATACCAGGCATCGGGCTTGACATGGCGCGATTGGCCAATGCCTAGGTGTTGGCCTCCGTGTCTATAAGAATAGCCACCAACATTTCTTTCTGCAAAGGGGCCCTGCATAGGTACATCTTTGGTTTCTACATAATAATCCCTATGATGCTGGGAAGTTAGCTGATATCCTGGGATATGGCTAGTTGGAAATGATGCACTAAAAAAGGCATATGGCGATACGAGGCGGCCTGGGTAAGATTCCCCGTTGGAATCTCCCGATAGGAACGCCTTAAATTCTGGTTTATATGTTCTAGATGGATTAATGATATCCCAATTTAATGTTTTTGCCGGGACCAAATCGCTTGTGTTGAATATTAAACTCTTGCCGGAACCCGGCTCAAGATAGTTTAGTAGAAAGCCTTTTTTGTTTGCTCCGTGTTTTGGCCGGGACCTAGAAATGCCCTGGTTAAACTGTAGAGACACCATGCCTGACATGCCATCGGTGTTGCCAATCGTGTTGCCTTCGCCCATAGCCTCAATTGTTCTAGAGCCTGGGCCGGTTATATCCCTGCTAACAATATCTCTAATATTATTTCTTTGTAGGTCAATGGTTGTGTCCCCACTGCTATTACCATCTTCCCTCCTGTCTGACCTACTATGCCAGTAGTCCGGGCGCAAAGACTGGTCTGTGGAGTCGGGGAGTCTGAGGAATTCTGATACAATTGCGCGGTGGCTCCCGTAAAATACCATTGGCGCTTTTGAGCCGGCCCTGTCTGTGTTCGTGTGGTTGTTGGGGCGGATACCAGACATTAGCTCGTGTTGTGGTCGACCATGGTCGTCGCGGGAAAATTCTCTGATTTCTTTTTCAGATGTTGTCCCATCAGTCTCCTCTTCTAGGTGGGTCTGAACTTTAACGCGAGGCTCACCCTTGAGGACGTCCGTTATAATTGGAAATTTATTTCTGTACTTTCCCCTCTCCAGAACATGGCTTTCTATAACATTGCTGACATTTCGGAACTTAGAAGAGGCCGGCACAACATGTTGGACCATTTCAGATATTGCCTGATCTAGCCATTTATAAAATTCAAGATACTTATCAACATCAGGAGTATTGGACACTCTCTCAAAGAAAATTTGTCTTAAAAATTCTAAATCCTTGTATCTTTCTCTATACCTATTGACAGGATCGCCAATCGCATTTTCAAGGCCGGATGCATCCTTGGAGGCGGCAACGAAATTAAGCATTTCTTCCGAGACAGCCTGGTACATGCTTTTTTCAATTGCGAAAGAGAAAGTTACTGGTTTAGTTCTTCTAGTAAAATATTCATCGTCTTTAGTCAAAACCTGTACTGTGGAGGCGTTGTTAAAGTTTTCCGGTACCTGCTGTCTCATACCATAGACGTATTCTCTAGAAATAGAGCCCGTGTAGTTATCGATGTTTGGAAAATGATAGCCGCGACCAGTATGCTGTTTTTCAATTAGATCATTGAATATGCCAGTGTATGTAGTGTTGCTGGAGCCGGAAGAAAAATCCTCGACGGTAAATTCGCCAACATCCTCGCCGGCTCTTCCTGTGGCATTGGAGCCCGTGATTGTGTCAAAATCCCAATTTAGCAAAAGAGTTTTAATTCTCGGAATTTCATTCGGGAAAGGATTTGGGCTCATCGGGGTCTGAATGCTGTTTCCGTGGAGCAAAAATGTATTTCTTTCTGGAGTGAAAACACCATAATTTTTTGGATCAATGGCGTGGGACTTGATTTCTTCTCCTGTTAAATCGCATTGCCAAAACCTGCATGAAGAAATTTTAACATCCGTTGAGGCTAACAAAGAGCCCGTGAAATTGTCTCTATGTGCCCCAGCATATATTCTTTTACTAAGTGCTAAAATTCTTTGTCCGTTGGTCGCACCTATTGTCCCAGTCAAATGAAAACTATTTTGAATAGTATCGCCGGTAGCGTTGTAGCCAATAAATTCCACTTTATAAACCGTGTTTTCTGAGCCGCTTAAAAGACCAACATTTGAATATCTCTCGGGCTTTAATTTAACTGCTAGATTCCACTTTTCATTAAGATATGTACCCCTAAAAATACTACTTGTTAAAGCTGGTATTTGACCTTCTGTGCTGGAGTTTGCATTAGAGGAGGTTAGCATAAAATAGACGTCGTTGCTTTCTCCATGTGCCGAGCCGGCTCTCTGCCTTACTGCATAGACTTGGAAATTGGCGGCGTCCGTTACTGTATTCCATGTGGTGTCTTTTTGATTATCATCCGCATAAAACGCAACGGAATGCATCCCAAACAGAGATGAGGAGAGGGCTACGTATTCCTTATCTCTTGCCGCTGGATCTCCTTGGCTTGGTTTTTTTGGGAAAATAACTTCTGTCTCAACAGTGAATGGCAATTGTTCCGATATTGTATTAGTCGTGCTTACTCCACTACCAGTGATGTATGATACCGAATTGCTATTCGAAGAGGCCGTCATCTGAAATACTGTTGCGGCATGCCTTGTAACATCATTAAAATCTGCGTAGCTCTTTCTTATTGTTTTACCCACGGGCGAGCGGCCTAATTCTATATTTGCATTATCCGGGTAAAAGTTGATACTATACACATCATCATCAACCCCAAAACAATGCAAGAGATTTCTTATTGACTTTTCTGTACCTTTTGATTTATTTATTGATACTAGATTGTTATATACATTAGTATAGATTTCATTCTTTACATCTGCTAGTTTTCTTTGGAACTCAAATTCGTCATTCCTGTTGGCCAAAAGCTCGAAAATTGTACCGTCTGTGAACATTTCCGGTGCTGGAAATCCTGAATTTGTCAATAGCTTTTTTGCAAAAGGCAGAGGTTTTATCGCACTCCCAGAAACCGATCCGCTTAAGTACCTGGGTTCTTTTAGTGAAGGCAAAGATTGTACCTGCAAATATAATCCATCAAAATAGCTGGCCATGATTTGCATTAGCTTTTTGGCATTAAATTTGCTCTTATCCTCATCTTCAGAAATTATCCAATCAGGAAGCGTATTATACAGATACATGGAATTTCTTCCGTCGTACTCTCTTCCCTTGTACTTGACATCTTCCAAGTAAGAAACAACTGTTGGGTGAAAGGTGTAGACAATTGGGTCTTTAAATTCTCTCTCGGCTGCTTTTGAAGCAACCATCGCAGACCCAGTTGATCTCATATCGGATGAGTAGTTCTTTATAAACCCATTTGATACACGGCCTGAATAGTCAAGTGCAATTCTGTCAATTGAGGATGTTAAGGTGATGCCCTCATTAAATTTGTAGTATACGCCCAAATCAACAGGGCTTGATGAGCCTGTAAATTTTGAATCTTGGGTGCCATAATCTGTGTTTGTTCCTCCGGCTATTTGTTTAAACCAGTTAAAGGAAATCTGAGAAGAATCTCTTGTCTTTTTCCAGAATCTAAACTCGTCGAATGACCCAGAGATGGATCCGTACCCCTCGGTAACGCCGGCTGCCACTGCTGCGGCGTTTGGCCCAGTTCTGTAGGCTCCCAAGGTGGCATTGAAGGGGCCCTCATTTACTTCTCCAATTTGAGAGCCAGTGTGTGTTGTTTCAACTAGGACCCCATTAACATATAGCTTAATGAGAAGGTGGTCGGATCCGGTTGCGTGATTCTGCATCGAAAAAGCAAAATGGTTCCAATTGGATAAATCTATATTATAAGCTGTTGTAACGTCTGATAGAGTATTTCCTGGCAAACTTCCGATTTTTCCTTGAGAAACTCCGGAAGCTCCCGACATATAAGTCACATTAAACAAGCACGACTCTTGAAATGTGGCTGACGTGCGTGTTATTTTTGTCTCGATCATAAGTCGACCGTACTCAGAACCGGGCGTTACTGTGCCAATAGTCTGGCCGTTCCATAAATCAAAATAACAAAAATGTTTAGACTGCTGATCCGAAAGGGCATTCGCTGGGGACTTATACCAGAACTCCACTGTGTTTCCATCATTTCCGTTAACAGAAAAATTTTGGATTTGTTCTATATCGGTATCAAATATGTTTGCTTTCTGCTCTTTTTCTTTGAAATTTAGATCTTTTGCGTAAGAGCTTGTAGCAAAGCTGGGGATTTGGGGCGCGTTGGGGCCACCTTTTGTAAAAATGTATTGTGGCGCATCAGATACCATATAGGCGTCTGCGGATCCCGCCGTCTTCGTAGAAGATACTGAGCCCCATGTCTCCCCGATTTCAATAAACCCATTTGTTCTTGGGTATTCATATTCAAAAATGTAGTTATCGAGGAAAGAGGCATTGTTGTGCCATTGCAACTTCTCTTTCTCGGAGCCGTCATAGGGGTAGAATCTATAAATATTTTCTGCCGCATTTAAGTAATATTCTTCTGCTGAACCAAAATAAGCAAACTGGGAGGGGTCTGAGAAATTAACATAAGGAACAAACCTGCGGCGGTCTTCGAGGAATTCCGAAACATACCCGGGCGATTCAATTTTTCTACTAAATTTGTCTACACTAGCATTGGTGATTGTTTGATTTTGCGAGGGTATCTGGCCAGCGAGTTTTTTCGGAGTCGCCTTAAATATTTTTACGTTTCCGAAGCCGGAGACGAGATTTGGATTTGAAAAATCGTTTGACATTACTCTTCTACCTTAAACCTAAATATTTCTTTTTGCTCTCTGTATGAACCGTTTGAATAGTAAGCAAACTTTAATCCATATTCATATCCCGCCTGTAACATGCTTATATCTAAATCAAAATAATTACCAGAAATATCGTAAGATAATCGCGTATATGAGCCTACTGATCCACTGGCTTGGGGAGAAACCGCAGAACCTGTTCCATAAGGAATTACTTCATAATCATCCACAGTTCTATAGAGGCTGAAATATGCGTCTTCAATAACGTCTGCTTTTGGTTCCGCCTGAACAACTGTGTAATTGTTTGGGTCCCAATCTTTAGCCCGGACAAACAATCTAAATCTCGCTTCTTCATCCCTAGAATAAACGGGCTTTAAATTGTCTATGGTTGTAACATAATCTGGGTCTGGATTAAAATTAGATGCGTTTATGGTATTTACTGTGATCTCGGAGCTTGTGTGGTAAGCTATTAGGTCGTTGTAATGCCACACTGCATATAGGGATCCTGAGAATCCGGCTGTCCCTTTAGAATGACTCATAGCAAACGAAGCAGTGTAAACTCCCTCGGAAACAATTCCTCCGACAACATTGGTATCCCCTGCTGATGCGACTCCTCGGCCTTTTGGAAGTTTCAATTTATCATAAACATTTCCTACCGAATTCGAATACAAGCTTACCTTCATATCTACGGCAGGGTCTGCATGCGATGTATTCGCTGGAATGTTTTGTAGTCTGCCTTTTACATAATTGTATAAAAACAATGTGTTTAGATTATCTTCTGCTGTTGCCAAAGAACTGCTTTGCACAAAATTGGCCGCACTGTCTTTGTCCGACGAATCCCACCTAGCCTCTAGATTTGGTCTGAGGAAGAAATATTCACTTGATCTAGCAAAGAACTTCTTGGTGTAATATGAATAAGAGCCTGTTTCGTAGCTAGAAGACAAGAATACCCCTAAGCCGTAGTTTGGTATGCCTGTTCCGTTTACAAAATCTGTCGGATCATCAAATCCACTGCTAACGTCTGATCCTGTGCAAGTTATTTTTCCGGGGCCCCCGACTGCATTTCCAGCCAAGCCGATGTCGTCCTGAGTGAAAGTTACATTAACTCCGCCACCACTTGTTTCCGCTGTTATTCTTAGCTGTGCTGTGCTGTTAACAGCGTCTACTATAGCTTGGGCAAGTTCCGCCCTTGTGCTAAGACCACTAGCACCGATTACGCTACCTGCGCTGGTTGCTGTGGAGGTGTTAACAACATAACTTACCGTAGTGCCTTGCGAGTCTGTAAGAGTGAACCCTTTTCCGTTATAAGAGGAAATGTTTGTTTCATCGGTCCCCAAAACTCCAGCAGCTTTAACACCACCAGCCATCCAGTCTTCAACAATATCACTAATGTCAACGGACAAATCTTCTGTGCCGTCCGTAAAAGATGCCGTATAGGCCGGAGACAACAAGCTTTCAGAAAAATCACCACCCTCAGTAAGCCAAGTGGAATAACCATTCGCCGTTGCACCCTTCCTTGCCCAGTTCGACCCGACACCTTCATAAGTCTCATCTGTATAGTTTTCCATGTCCAAGCCACGACCCTCTTGCCATGATCCAGAACAAACCTTGATTGCCATTTTGAAATCTTTTGGCAAAGTGAAAACATGGGGGGCGTTGTACATGTTAAGGTACCAAGCAACACTACCGCTTTCCGGAATTAGGTTGTTGGTCCTATCTTCGTTCATCTTGTCTATATCAAATTGAACTAATATCCTAGATTTTTCAGCAGTTGTGCCGGCAGAAGAGCTTACTTGGCCGTATATGTAGAATGCCTCCAAAGTATCTGCTGCGCCCATATTTGAGCCCGTACCTCTGGTTTCCAAATCCATCTGGTAAGCATTGGTAATTGTGTTGTCCGCTGTTGCGATGTATCTTTTAATAGCCATTATAAAATTGTTCCTACTATGTCTACACTGGGATATCTTACCTCGAAAACTGCATTTTCTGGTGCGATTAGTATGCGGCCGTCAGCACTAGTGTTTTGTGTGATATCAAAGGGCGAATTTGCATATAACTCTCCGGATTGTTTTGTGAATCTAACCTCGACCACATCCAAAACGCCATCGATATTTTTTAAAGCCCTGAATAATTCACTATATCTCAACGACTCCCCGATTGCTCGTTTGGTTTCCGCTATTGCCTCATAAATAGCGAGGTTGGCGTTATCTAGCGCTTCATATCCCCCAGTTTCGCCGTCGGAAACAATTGTATATTCAACACCAATATTAATAATTGTTGCATCCAAAATGTCTATCGTATCATTAATCATTTTATAGTTTGACATCCAACTTCTTAGGTTTTCTTTAACACTAGTATTGAGAGAAACTAAATTTTGTGCGTCATTTTCTCCTAGGACATACAGATTTAGATTTCTCTTGAAAGAATTTTTGTCTTGAACTACCGACACTCTCTTTACAGAGCCGAACTGGGGTGGCATTGCATATGCCAATGAAACATAGTCTTGTTCCGTAACTGCCCTACTTTGCGAAGAAAACATGCCATATGCCTTTTGTTTAAGATCTTCCGTTGTATCTACAGTCGAACTTCCGTTTATCGGGGTTTCGTTTTCCGCCTCCAAGGAAGAGATCACCCTTTGAACCTCGGAGGTTTCCAATGAATCATAGTTTGGAAATGAAAATGAGACATCCACCGCCTTAGTTAGGGCCCGGGCAGAAACATTAACGTCGTCTGCTCCATTTACTCGATATATGACGGTCAATGTTGTGTTTGATGGTGCAACCCCTAGCTTATCAGATTCAACTAAATTTGTTGGATCAAAGGTGGTGTCTGTTGTGTAATCTCTTCCGTGTACATTTAGGACGACTTTGCTTGGCTCAATTATTTTTCCGGACTGAATGTTGGTTGAGCTACCATGACCAAATTGTATGAAATAATTTCCATAATTATTTTCTGTAATAAATCTTCTAGGGGCAGACATGGGCTTCATTAAAAAAGGAGCCTGATTGCTATTCGAGGAATTTGGATTTTTGATTTGTTTATAAATTATATCTTGACTGAGGCTATCTACTTCATAATATTGGTTTCCTTGGGAATCAAAAATGGAAATGACCTCAACGATATTGGTTCCATCTAGTTGAAAACGCGGGAATCTTTCATAATCATCAACTTCTATAGTTTGTATTGCTATCTCGCCCGAAATAACTTGTCCATAAGACCTAATGGCAAATCGCGTTGGTATACCTGTGGTTCCGTCAACATTAGAAACAATATATTCCACAGAGTTGGATGAAAAATCCACATCTTCGTTTAAAGTAAATGCAAGACCATCGTCGGAAACCACCTTGGTTCCCCTCTCTAGAATTGGGGCGTAAGCTAAATCCGGCGATATTCCATCGGCGCTAGCGGGCACTGTAATATAAAATGTAACAATTCCGGTAGAAATTGGTACCCCTTTAAATTTGTACCCCATTTGCCTAGATAGTTTTACAACATTCTGGTATTCTAGCGCAGTGTCCAAAAAGGACTCGTTGACTTGATAGTCCAAATAATACGACAGAACATCCCCAACATATGCAACAGTATCCAACACCAAAGACCCGAAAGAGGCTTCACTGAAATCTTGAAATGAGTCTGGGTAATATCTTTTGGTATAATTTAAAAGTTCTTCTTTGATTGAAGAAAAATCTCTACTGGTATATTTGATTGGGACTATTTTTTTATCTTGTTTGGTTGTTGGCATTGCTTTAGTCTCTCTTCATCTTTGGAAGCATTTGTAATAAATAGTTAAAAAGTAATTTTCATTTAAAACAAACAAATTATATTTATACGCTATCCAATTTCAAATTTATCTCGTCAATTGTGTTGACAGAGGGTATTGTATATTTCACAGAAACAGATAAAGTGTTTGGGGAAATATTTGGAGCTTCATCCTCGGTTAAAAATTGAACATCTACAATAGTTAAAAAAGGCATGTAGATGTTAACTTGTTCCATAATCCTCCTCTCAACTCTTGTATATTGTTGCCTATCAAGTGGCTCAAACAAAAACCTTCTTAATCCAACGCCGAAACTTGGCATCATCATTCTTTCTCCAGGTGAGGTCAATAGAAGCATCTTGAAATTTTGCTTTACTACATCTTTTATACTTTTGTTCATTTTATACCCGTCTGCTTTATCTAAAACTAGTGGGAGTGCTGGAGAATAATTTGGCATTTGTTACTTCCTATAGTGTTTTACACTTTATTTTCTATAGAGGACACTGCTATACCCAGGGGCCCTCCTCGCTTAGAAGAATGGGTCGGAGTTTGCTTCCAATGCTCCGATCCCCTTGTATGATAAGTAGAAAGAAAAATATCTTTTATTACTGTCTTGGTACCATCAAAAGCCTCGTTTACATCTTTGTCCGAAGAAACAAGAGCCACATTATACGCCAAGAATAAACTCAAAATGGTCGGTACTGGAATGCAATAAAAGAACAGGGAGCGGAATTCCATGTTCTTAGAGTCTTGGGCTACGCTGAGATCCAGGCCATTCAGTTTCTGGAAAACCATGTTGAAAAGAGTTTTCCTTTCTTCCTCCCAGTCCTCTATTGTAAATTCATTTTTATCTTCCCAGAAGGCAGCGGGAGATAGACCAAATATGTTATATGAATCTATATTTGATTCATGTGATTTAATCGGAATTATAAAACTTATTCTTTTATCCTGCTTAAAATCCCACGTACCATCAGCTAATTTTTGATCTGTTGCCTTGTTAACATCTAACTCTACAATTTTAAAAATCTTTTCTCTTTTACAAAACTCTTTCCCTTTCGGGTTTTGGTGTATTTTCTTAAATGTCTCGTTTAAAAGATTGTTCATTTCTTTTGTTTCTTGTGTCTGGGTGCTCATTTGCTCATATGTGGGCATAACAGTTCCATAGCAAAATCTAATGCCAAATTTAATTGATTTAAAAAACTTTCTAATTGGCTCTTTTGTTTGGTAATCTGTTAGATCATAATTCTCTCCAGCCGGATACATATTGTTTAAAATCTGCAATAGGCCGGCACGATTCAGGACACCATATAAATTTTCACTCGATTCCCCACTTCCCTTTGTTTTTCTTTTTACTAAATTTTCAACATAAATTCCATCATTCTCTTGGGCTTCTTCCTCGGATTCCCAATCTTCAATTCTAAAATAATATTGATAGAAAAATCTTCCATTTGCAAAATCTTCCTTAGAACCATCCGTTGTGCCGGCCGAAAATAAGGAACTTTTCCCCACTAGAGCAAAATGGTTTATAATCTCGGCCTCGTTTATATCAGGTAGAAATTCATAAGCATCCGGAAAGATAGAATCCGGATCCGGAGGAATTGTGGCAAATTGGGGAGGTGCGGTAAGCTCGACGTCGGCTACAATCTCATTATGCACTTCTAAAATATTTTTATATACCAAAACATCAAAGGGACTTGACTCTGAATCTGCTGGTAAATTCCCGTAATAATCAACTGTCGCTAGCCTCTTTTTGACAAACGAAAGAGGGTGTGGCATGTTTTGTCTAACAAAATATTTGGTTGCTTGATGATGATCCTTAATTATTTCTTCTTTCCCGGTTATAACATCGTATATTGTTCCATCGATAGCTCCCAAGCCGACAATATTATCCCTAGAGTCATCCTCGCCTGGGAGGCCGGGGAGGGCTCCTTTCTTTGTCTGGAGATTGGTGAACTCTGGTTTTTCAGCGATCAATCTGGTCACCATCGCGTCCCAGGCTACGCTAAAATGTCCCCAACCAGAGAATTTGTCTGTATAAACATCCTTGTTGTACATATAATCTTTTATGATCTCTGCAATATATTCCGAAAGGAATCCTCCGCTGGTGCTTTCGTTGAATACGTATTTGGGAAAATGGGCCAACGTTGCACAACCTTTGGCATAGGCTTCGCCAATAAAAAGTTGAGTCCAGGCCGATACCAGTCCCTGAAGTATTGCTTTTTGTGGCATGCCAATGGAGGAGGAATTTTCGTCAGTTTGTTTAGAAAAATCATAATTATCTTTTGCAATCTGCTTAACCAGTTCGAAGTTAATCATACCATTTGTCTTCTTGCCAGATGAATCTTCGTATGCGTGGCCGGGAGCAAAATTTACTTTGTTCATTTGATATTTTCGATATGTTGGAAAATCATCTTTCTCAGGGCCGCCGTAAATGCTAAAGAAGGATGACAGTGCAAAATCGGGGAGAGAGTTTAATTCATTCCACCTATCAATCTCATAATCCTCTAGAATGTTGCCTTCTGCAATGGTCTTCGCCACCTCACTTATGATTAATGTCATAGAATTATAAAATACTGTTTCTTCAAATATCTTTCTTAAATCGTTTATATTTTGGCTCACATCAGCATCAGATATAGAGGCCAGCTCTAATAAATTGTTTATTTCATTTACAATAATATTTCCAAAAACCTGTGCTTGTTCAGGAGTGGTAGTGTTTTCTAATTCGAATTGTTTAATATAAGTTTCGATGTCCTCTGGTATTTGGCTTTCATTTCCCTGTGTTTGGACGTTAACAGTTGTGCCATAAAAGGGCAGCTGCCCTTTCAATTCTACCTGCCAGTTACCGGAATAGACAGGCGAGTTGTCAACGAGCTTGGGTTGTAGAAATTTAAATGTTGCATGAGCAGCTTGGCTTATATCATAAAATTGGAAAGAATTATTTTCTTTATTAAACTTAAGAGTGGTGGACATAAAATCAAACGCATTATCCATCGGAGAAACTGTTAGATTTTTTTCGCTTACTACACCATCATTATCCTCCTCAGTCTGCACGATGGACCCTCCAGCTAACTTTTGGGATCCATCTTCAAAAAGCATGCCAATAGGCGCGAATTCGCGGATTGGCATAGCAAATGCGTGGTGCAACAGGTTGTCTGCCTTTACTAGCCTGTTGGCTGCTGGGCGCGTAAGGTCGCGAGATTCTTTTGTCAACTGCGTTGCAATCGGAATAGACATTGTTTCCAAGGTTTGGTCGAGCATATGGTTTGCTGTTCCGACGTTCATTGAAGATAGTAATGCTTGAGTACCCTTTCCGTCTGCGAATAGAGATGGCATCTGGTTTGATAAATCATCGTTTTCTCTAATGAACTTGGCGATTGCTTTGTACTTGTTCATATCATGATTTAAGTTTCTATCTTTAACGATATTGAACATTTCTCCAGAAAGTGCGCCACATTTATCCATAAGGTTCTCTATGGACATATTGTTGAAATCTTCGCAAACAAGAGGGTCGGATACATTTTCTATATTGGAGTCTTCAATCGAATCAAGGTTCATTTTTTCGCCGGCACACATGAAAAAATCTTCAATAATTCCAATATTATTGAAGACACCATTGATTGCAGGATAGTGCGAAACAACCCTTTCAACGACTTTTAGAGTAGATTTTGTTGGGGTTCCCGATAAAAGACCCAGAACTTCAGAAGTTGTCAGTTTGTCAGATATTTCTTGCAACATCGTAACAACATCTTCTATCTCTATGCCTGTTTCTGGACTTATCAAAAGACCACAATCTGAGACGAAATCTGGTAAATTTGCTGTCGCATTATTAAAGTCGTTTGCCAGATTCTGATTTCCATAATCCTTTACCTTGCTTGCCCCGGGGGCGCATTCTAGGTCTGGACACGTCATAAGCATTTCTAAAAGAGAAGCAATTAAGGCCAGCAAAATTTGAGCAATTGCAAATTCTATAAGTGCCTTGAAGGCATTAATAAGTTCTGCTAAAATATCTGTAGACGGAAGTCTAAGAAATATACTCGGTATTCTAAAGCAGAAAGAACAAAACAAATCTTCAGAATTAATCACTTCTTTTTCTTCAAAGAAATTGGTTTCCGCTTCTGGGCCCTGGATGTCATAGAGTTCTTTTGGATCTTTCCCCATTTGGCTCGGGTTTAGATTTAGACCTCCAGATCCTGCTGTCGCATTAATTTCTAAATTTGGCACACTGATGTCTGGTATGTCAAGTAGCTCAATAAAACATTTGCATATCTTACTATATAAAAGATCCGGGGAGATGTAATTTAACAAGAACGAATACAAATCATCCAAGGTAAATATTTTCATCTTTATTTCATCAAGCGCCTGCTGGGAAGACATGAAATCACCAACGTACTGGCCGATTCTGTCCACTTCGGCCGAGACCGAATCAAGAATATCCATGTTATCAAAGACTTGGGTTTCTCCTTCGATTTCTGATAGCAACCGCAACACCGTTAATCCACGTCCCGATGGGGGTTTGGGGCACGGAGGGAAGTATTCCAACAGGTTGAACCTAAAAGATCCCAAATCATATCTAGGGTCTAGGTCCAAAAGCTCATCTAGATTTGCTGCAATTTGTTCCCATATTTGACTTAATGGTGGAGGGTTCCAAGTTAAGTTTGGTTTGCATCTAGAATCTCCCGGGAAGCCGCTGTCTTCTCCCTTTGGAACAATTGTAGGCTTGGGAGGGCCGGGGATCCATTGCTCGAATAATTTCTTCCAATTAGATTTTAAAGTAGGGTCTTTTACTTGCCGATGCCTATACAAGAGGGCCATTGTGTTTTTGAAAACAAAAGGCTCTTGGGTGGAAAAATAATCATAACCAATTCTTAATAGCTTTTCATCTTTATCTTTTTCTTTGTAAGAAAAGAAAACAACATTGTAATTGCCATCAAATCCAATATTGATAATATTATCTTCCTGCGAGGCTAGCTCATATCCATTTGCATACAGTATTCTTCTCAGATAAGGGGGGACAAAAGACAATCTTTCTGTTTCTTTTTTAAAATTAAAATTTAGTACTCTAAAATCAGAAGATAAAACGTCATAATATATGCTGTTCAGCGCAAAAATGGCTTGTTGAATGTGGGATTGATACCATTTGGTGTTGAGTGAGATTATTTTTGATGATTTTGCTTTTAGTTGTTGCAGAGATTCCTGCTTATCCGGAAACGCATTGGCATAGATCCCCCCGACTTTTACCAAAAACAATATCGGGTCGCCCGGGCGGTCACTCACATGAAAGCCGTTCTTGGCAGGATCCTGGCTTTCAAGATCTATGTCAACCCTAACTGCCAAATAAGAATTTACTAAATCTTGTATATCTTTTTCAGTGTATGCTTTGCCTAGAAAATTTAATAATTCTTTTGATCCTTTTATTTTTGCTTCATATATCTTCGCCTGTAAATCGTCCTCATCAGTAATGCAATCGTAGTCCAACTCTACTGTTTGCCAAAATTCGCCTTCTTGAACATATTCATATGGCTGTCCATAGCGCATCTTGTCGTCTCGCCACCAATCTGGCTTAACCAAATTAGCAAACTCTTCCATTGCTAAAACTGTTGTCTCTGCTAGATTTCCAGAAAAACCCCTCGATATCGCATCTGGATTATTGAAAATTTGATTGAAGAATATATTTTTATCAATTGCAACACTTGGGAATACCGGCTTCAAAACTGGTGTTCTTACATACCCCACTTGCCCATTCAGGTGACTAGTTTCATCAGTGATCCTTACTTTGTTGTATTCCCCTTTTCCGTTAGCCCATTCTTTCAAAACTTTCACAACAGTATCGGTTTTTACATAACCTAAGTTACTGGCATCGTTTCCTGGCGCTATTTTAAGTGGCTCAGAAATTCTTCCCGTATCTTCCAAACAAACATAGCTCGTGCATGCAAATTGGTCATTGGGATTTTGTGAAAGAATAGTCGCGACTTTCTGACTTACAGTGTCGGGAGGAAATGTCTTACAAACTCCATCTCCGACGCCAGCTAAATCTGCAAAGGATCCAAAATCATAGCCGAAAGCGCCTTCAAAAGTATATTCTGAATCTTCATAGGCCTCGATCAAACTATCGGACACCAAATTTCCATTTGACTTGAACAAAAGCTTTTCTATATTAAAACCTAATTTTTCATAATCAGATAATTCTCCCGCTAAAGAAAACACCCCCTGACCAACCATATCCAAAATTAAATCTCTCTCATCAATATCTATCTCTACAGCATACCTGATGTCAACATATGCCTTAACGGCGGATGCGTCTAATTCTTGGTCATATCCTTTGAATTCGATTGCTCCACCGTTAAAGTTGCCATTAATTTCCGGCTCAACTACCATCGTTACGGCTGGAATTATTTTTGTGGACAATGGAACGTCATCTGCTTCGGGAGGATATGATCTATAACATGTCAATTCTGGTTCATTTCCAGTATAACTGTTCGCAAATGGAACAAATCCGCTGGCCATATTAGCAGTTTGACTAATGACATCTCCCCACTCCACTATATAATCAACATCAAAATCACCCTGCCCTAAAGCTAGTGGGGAGGTTTTGCGTCTTGTTACCGTAGTATTGGTATCTAGCGTAGGGTATATCCTGAGACCTCTAACCCAATCTGGTACTCCATAGTCTCTAACATGCTCGGCAGATGGGTTGTGATCGGTGATTTTTTCAAGGCCGGGGGTATTTTCTGGGAAAGAACCAAGGGTGCTCCAGTTAATATCTCCCAGCTCGCTAGTATCATAAATCCACACCGGGAAAGAGAAGTGAGAGGCTTCTTTGAATTCATAAGAATATTGAACTTGAAGATCTGGTGCGAGAGCCGGGTCAGTGGGCTCGCCGTCGTCTATATAACCCCCTTGGCCGTCTCCGTCTGGGTCTGGGGGTTCATCCGGGTAGTAATTTTCGAACAAATGTGGAAGGTAGTCGCCCTCGTATGCGCTCCCATCTGGGTTTAAGAAAACAACATTGCCGAATTTTCCTTTTACTTTTTGAATTTGGGCGTCAGTGGGGCCGTCGGCTGGAATTCCATCTGCAAATACACCATACATCCACTGATAAAGCTTTGAATTACCGAGGTCTTTAGTGTTTTCGGTTTTAATAAAATCATTCAATTCTTCCATGGACTTAAGGCCGTCAACTGCATTGGGGTCGTCTGAGAATATATCTGAATGGTATAGCCACCCGAAAAACTCCACCGGATAGGGCTCGTGCTTAAAGTTCGAACCAAAATTGTATGCACTATATGGTGTTTGGGATGCTACGTAATATGGAGGAAGTTTTTCATACATTGAAGTTAGCAGCATATCCGTAAACTTATATGTACGAGCCAATTCGCCCGGGAATTCATCTTCCTCAAACCAATCTATGCTAGTGTTGGACATGGGATTGGGAAAACGCTCAACTGCAAAATTTGGATCATTAATTTTATCGAAAGCAATTTTGTAAGACCCAAGGTCCGGATCCTTGGACGGGTCGTCGGGGCCCGCATTGGTGTAACGCAAATAATCTCTTTGAGCTTTTGTTCTGAAAGCTACGAATAGTTTATTTCTTGCTTCGTAATGCGAGATATCACCACAAAAAGCATCGTAATCATCAATGGCATCTTGTGTAAAAAACAATTCATTTCCAGAGATTCCAAAATCTCCGACCCTGTGTGTAAAACCCAAAGAAGTCCTAGTGGGGGTATTATAGTATTCGTGCTTGCTGTAATCGTCCCTAGATAATCTAAATTTTCTAAAAACATCAGAAAGAGTTAATTCATCCCCAAATGTGTATGGATTGATGATTGATACGTTGCCCATGGCTTGCTTATGCATAGCGGATGGAAGTGGGGCAGAGGGAACCAAATCGCAAACATATTTAAAGATTTTAGGATAAGTTGCGTTTATTGTTCTTGCTGGATCATCTAAGTAAAAGCCTAAATCTGTAAAATCTTCTCCTAACAAGCTTTTATCGGCAGGTGCCAGGGCATACATGGAAGCAATATTTGACTTGGAAAACTCCTCTACATATGTCGTGGTGTTCACCTGTGCATTATCCTGGCCTGGGTATTTTGAATACCAAGTGGACGTTTGCCATGCCCCCAACATATATGCCAAAGAATCAATGGGGCTGAAAGGGAGATCATCCGTATAGGGTCTTATCCAAGTTCCATTTATATTTAACTCTTGAGCCGATGGGCCGCCGATGCTTTTAATGAAAGAATAATCATGATAGGCGGAAGGGCTTGAGTCAGAGCTAGGAATATATACACCTTCTTCGCCTTGATATAGAGCAAAAGCTGATGATTGTGCATCCGCGAATTCGAAGACACCATTTGTATTAGGCGATGAGGGCATCCACGCTCTAGCGTAAGTTCGGTCGACTGAGTTATAGGGACTTTCGTACCTTTTCATCAAATTAAAAAAGTCTATATTTGTTATTTTCTCAACATATTCACTCTGCTCGTCATATTTGGCCTTAAAAGAATGATCAGGAAAAGTTACAAAAGTATGCTGCATTAGGGGCATAGCGCCGGCAATATTAGCTGTTTCTCCACCCATAAACATAGATCCCTTTGCGGGAATTCCAATTGGGTCGACAAAAGCATTAAAACCGCCGACATGAAAAGAGTTATACGGGCCCGGATCATATGGAACGCTCGACCCATGAAGGCACGCATAAACGTCTTTTGCAAAATCCGCCTGCAACCCGGAGACTTCACTTAGCTTTTCTCCAATCTCATTAAGAGACAAGTATGGATCTTTTACTTGTTCGTATGACAATAAATAATTGTCTGGACCATCTTCCCATTTTGAAAAATCTGGCAATTCCCTGAGATATCCGTATTGATATAGGGCCCTAGAGGGCGAAGAAATCTTCCCCGCCCCCGAATCATCTCCATCTCCGACATATTCAACTATCTTGGCCGCGTCATCCCCTGTTGATTCTCCCCACTTGTCCTTTTCATGTTCAAAATCAATATTTTTTAAATGAAACTTGTTTTCACTTTGAAACTGCAAAGATCCCATGTGTTGGTCGTTTTTGCTGAATTTATCTCTAATGTTTGCTACAGGAAATCCAAAATAGTTATATAATAGCGCATGCTTAATGGCTTTATTTAGGGGGCCCTTGGTCAATAAATCAGCAAGTCCATCCGCAGTCATATTTTGATACATGCCTTGAAAACTAGTAAATTGATTATTTTCTGGTCCCGGGCCGAAATTGAAGAGAGGTACCCTTAAGACGACCGTAGACCTGACTGTTATAGGTTTTGTGGGGGGATCCCTTTGTAGGTGATATTTCGAACTAAGCTTTGTCATTATACCTTTTATTCCTAGTTTGTATGGTTGGACATACTACATATATATTTATCATTATCAAAACCGGGCCTTAAAAATGCAAGCTCCAACAAAACGTTTTCAAAAACCTTTTTAAGTTGTGCGGGGACATCAAATGTTATTCTCTGTACTTGATTTAATGTACATTGCATAGCTAGCTCCATAGAAGGAAGTGCCACTGCGCCGGCGCTGGGGTGCGTATGGGCAGTCAACATTGTTTCAAGAGCCGCTTGCTTTAAAGACATAGAATGCAGCATAGAGGTCAGGTTTCTGATATCTTCTACTACGTATCTCATGAGGTCTCTCATATTTTCTCCCTTTACGAGGGGTTGCATGCCAGAGTCGTTATTGCCGGCTATTAAATCAATCCCCATTACAACATCATTGTTGCCGCCTTTTGAATTTTTTTCGTCGGGCCTTGTTACCAGCTTTATCCCCTCGCGTGCCATGATTCTAATAGAATCTGCCTTTATCCCAATGGCGGAAAGACCATTTAGACCTCCTGCCTTTCCGGCCGCAATTCCAAAATAATCATCAATATCTGCCCTCTCGGAGATATAAATTCTGGCTGCGTCTCTAACAAAATCGTTGTCAGCTACTAGAACTCTCCTTGCTTCACTGGACTCCTCTTGGGTGATCGTTTTCCAGTCTCCGACTCGGCCGCAAACTATATCAATTGCTCCGCATTGGGTTGCTCCGATACCGCCGTATCCTGACGCTGGTGATTGCGGCCTATCTCTACCTAAAACAATCCAGCTATTTGTGCCATCTCCCTTGAAGACTTTTTCCGAAGTTGTTTGATTGAACTCTGGAACTTTTTCTAGTTTCCTTCTATTGCCAATACCTCGGAACTTTACAATGTGATCTTCTGGAGTGTTTTCTAGCGCAATTTTGGTCTCTAGGTCTTTTTCTCTAAGTATTGGAGAATCTAAGTCGAGAAAGTCGTCTTTTCCTGCCATCTGTAATTTTCCTCCTTAATGTGGACAAGTAACTATATTTATTAAAACATTTTAATATATAAAATTTAAATCTTTTTATCACATGAGGCCCTGCTTCTTCCATGGTGCGGTGAGTTTGCCTTTTTTATAATAATGCAATGTCCCTGGTTTGAAATTTTGTTGATATCCATCCCCAGTAAAACACTTTCCAAAATACTTTTCGCCAAAGTCCATTCTTTTTTTTGTGCTAACTTGATTTTTAGTGGCCACCCCTTTTGCAAAAGTAGTATTTCTCATAAGGGCATATATTTGAGCACCTGTTGCATCAGGGTTCTTCATAATAGCATCTAAGGCCCCTAGGCGGCCTTGGCCTACGGTTTTACCGCTCTGCATCCGAAGGCGTGCTATGCTATACATTGCGGCTGCCCCTACATCACCAGCATCCCAATAATCTCCCTTAAGCCATTCTTCTTCAGTGAGCGCTCCACGGCCAGATCCTTTCTTGGCGGTGGAGTGATTCTTCGCCAAAAGTCTATCATTGCCATGGCGGTCTTTTTTGAAGCCTCCGGTCGCATATTTTGTTGGCGCGTGTGCGGCCTGTTTTCCTCCACCAATCATATCATAATAATTTTCACCCGTCGATTGGTCATAAGTGTGCCATTTCTCCATCCTTTTACTGCGTTCCGGAATAGCTTTCATGTTTAATTGAAAGATCGACTTATCAGGCCAGTAATTGTTGTCTGTTTTTGGATAATTGGCGTTTGAGCCGCCGCCGGGAACAGACATGTCGAAGAGGGTTTCTCCCGCAACCTGAGCCAATACAGCCAAAGCTGCCTGTGGTGTATAGCCATTTCCTTTAAACTTTTCGTAAATTTCTATAGCGGCTTGGCCTTTTTGTTCTTTTGAGATATTTGTTTTCCAATAATCGTTATCGGTACCCAACATTCCTGTTCCACTTTTAAACTTTTTCCCATCTTTGTGGAAATTGTCTTTGACTACTGCATCAATTGCGGCCTCATCACACACTTGTGTTCCCGAGGGGAATGGTACATTTGCAAATTTATTTTGCAGATTTGCAACCTCCCCCTGTAACCGCTGTAATCTCTTGCAATAAACCAACATTGCCTGATTAACGCCTTTCTTTACGGATGCGACAACCGTTTTGGCGACCTTGGTTTGCGCAGAACTCGGGACGAGGGCGGCAGCGGTTGGGAAAAGCGTTGCCCCCACGGCCAAGAGCTTTTTTGTGAGAGTATTCGGCTTGCCAGACGAGTTTAGAATTGGGGGTTGTTGTGCTGACTGCTTTGATTCATTTCCGCCCGTTTTTCCGACTGGGGTTGTTGCACCGGCGGGCGATACAGCTTCATTAAGGATCTTGTTACAGATTCCTGCAAATTTATTCGACATTTCGTATTCAACGTTTGGCAAATAAGTCTTTGCACTCTCTACTGCTCCTAAATATATGGGCCCCTGAAATGTTGATCTGTTTTGAAAGTCCACCCAGACCAAACTCCCATGCATAGGCTCTCTTCCTGCATCAATTTCATCAAATTGGCCAATAAAAACTGGATACATGTTTGTAATTTTGTGATCTGGGCTTGATTCTTCTTTGGGGGGAAGGTTAACTGGGACCGGGAGGTGTGCATGTATTTCAGGCACCCTTACTCTTAGTTGAATGAGGGCTAAGTCGGATCTGTTTTCTACCAGTTGGGAATATCTATGTGCCCAATTGGTGGGATCAACTGGGCCATGAAGACTCATTTTCCCCTCGTTTCTTAATACAATCCCTAGCATAGGGCCCGTGTTAGCCCCGACTGTTGGTGAATAGTTTTCGACGGCCGCTTGGCGGACCATTGAAAAGAATCCCGTATCATTTGGATTATAGGCTTTGCCGGTGAGCGTGTCACCAAGCGGGTTTAAGACACCATATCCAACATTTAAAATATCCCAATTAGATTTACCCGGATCAGCCATTTCCAGATTCCTTTATAAGATCAAACAATTCACTCTTGTCCTCATCTGTAAGTCCTTGTTCAGATCCTGCTTTTTTCTGTAGAAGGGCGCTGACCTTTACAAGCTGCTCATTTGATCTTTGCAGAGTTTCGACATATTTTGCTGCGATTGTGCCAACAGATTCCTTCTTGTCGTCATCCCTTTTCATGTACTCCATCAACTCCATTAACAAAGTTGTGGTGATTGCACGATCACTTCTAATGTTTTTGATTGCTTCGTCGATATATGATTCTAAGTCTTTCATAGCAAAAATAAATAGTTAAAGAGCAAAAAATTATTACAAATCGCCTTTATCCCATTTCTTTTTGAAAACTCGGTACTTTATTCTCATTTTATTCAAATTGTTGACGACTTGTTTTGTGTTGAGGCCGGTGATCTCTCGAATATAAAAATAAATTGCCTTTTTATTAAATATTTCTATGCGATCTGGATTTGAGAAGATTAATCTGATTGCTTCATAAACCTTTTCCTCGTTTGGTTTCATGTTGCAAGTTTCCCAAGAATTGACTTCTTCCCAGAAATTCATCCAAAATTCCTTTTCAATTCTTTTGGATTCATATTCATTTATGACAGTGAACTGCCTAATTTCTATATTTTTTGGAATTTGATCGAACTGGACTTCTCTTTTATTTTCTAGAGTTGTCTTTTTGACCTTATGAATAAACCAGTTCTTTGTGATGACGCTAAAGTAAGAAAACGCTTTTGATCCTTTATTCGGATCATATTTGTCTAGAATGGTCGTAAGCCAAATCTTGCATTCGTCTTTTAGTACTTCTATGTTGGGGAGGTTGGTGAACTTATAGGTGTAGATAATTTTATCTACCATCTCACTGAAGGCTGGCGCTATCCAATCGATATATAATTCTGTTCTTATCTTAATATCGTCGGTATTCGCATACTTAACTATCGCATTTTCATGGTCCTGTGTAAAATATAAATTTTTCTTTTTTGCTTTTGGCATTATTCCTGTTCTTCATCTTCTTCTAGGCCCTCGTTGGTTAAAGTATAAATGTCTTCAAACTCTTTTATATCTTCGATAACTTGCTTTGAGTGTTTTATTAGCGAGCCCAATGTTTCATCTCCATAATACATTTCCATTGCATGCAAGCCATCAAGATGAGAAGAGAAATCTTTTGCTGATGTCAAAAGATCTCCGATGCTATCCGAGACATATAGTAATTTTGCTAACATTTTTTTGATATACCAAACCAGTAAAACGTTAATACTTACTGAAATCACCAAACCTAGAATAAGTAAAATCAATTTGTGTAATCCTTTCGCATATTTTCTTTTTCTTCGCGAATTTGCTTCTTGGTATCCTCAATGTGTTGCTTAACAATCTTTCCTGCATTGTTCTTCTTCACATAAAAGGGTACTTCTGGTATCTTTTTTAGTGTATTTTCTGCTCCGCAGGTTTCGCAATCAGTCCTTTCATCACTCATAGAGTGAAAGACTTCAACAACTTCTCTACAATCAGAGCATTCATACACATAGCTCGGCATTATACTACACCGTCTTCTATTTCTTCGTTGTCAAACTTAACCAAAGGTGGGTTTTTAACATAAAGTTCTGGTTCTCCGTCTTCGTCGGAGGCCGGCACAAAATCCATCTTTTCGAGGGCTTCAGTAATGTCGCTCTGTTCCATAAGGCTTTTTTGAAGGGCCATCATAAGTGATCCCATTGCTTGTTTTGAAAGTTTCATAGTTCTCCTACCATTTGAAATTATCTATATAGAATTTTACCATTTTTTCTACCTCTTCGTTAAATATTTTTTCGGGTTTCCACCCCAAAGAACGAAGTTTATCGTCATTTAAGGCATATCTTACGTCCTGTCCAAGCCTTTTATAGCCCAAATCGACGTATTGTTCCCAATTTTCAGACGTTCCATGGTATACTTCGATGATTTTCTTAACTGTTTCCACATTTTGCTGCTCAAATCCACCAGCAACGTTGTAAGTTTCGTTTATTTTCCCACTATTTATGATACTTATGACCGCATTTGCGGTATCTTCAGCATGCAACCAGTTTCTTATTGGCTTTCCCTCATCGTGGAGTTTAATCTTTTTATCTCTCATTAAAAGTTTAACCGATAAAGGGATTAATTTCTCTGGATATTGGTAAGATCCGTAATTATTGGTTGGGCGCAGAATAAGATATTGGATGCCATAGGTTCTTGCCCAAGCTTTGATGAGTAAATCTGCTGCTGCCTTCGAAGCAGAGTATGGATTGCTTGGATTTAGAGGATCATCTTCTGTGTGCTCTCCATCTGCGATATCCCCATAGACTTCATCTGTGCTAAAATGAAATAAAACCGGCCTGTCAACAACATTATTTGGCTTTGCTTTGATAAGATCTAGTAGATTCTTAACTCCATCTATGTTTGTCCTTAAAAACTCTTTACTATCAAGGATACTATTGCCAACATGAGTTTCGGCAGCAGTATTAATTACATAATCGCAGTCTGGCAGTGTCTTAAGGTCTGCAATGTCCTCATTAATGAACGTAAAATTCTTTTTGTAGTGCGACTTGAAGGTCCGGACCAATGACGGGTTTGCTGCGTATGTCTCACTGTCAATTCCATAGACTTTCCAGCCCATTCCTAAGCACTTATTGGTCACATGGGAGCCGATAAACCCCAAACATCCGGTAATTACAACTAACCTCATCTAATCTCCCTTATGAATCCTGTGACTATCGCTATCAAAGTGCTGTGTTGAAAATTCAAACAATTCGGTATCCTCTAGAGCGATCATTTGGTGTCTGAGGCCCCGATATACATGGAAATTATCGCCCCTAGAGAGGATTTTTTCCTCTGCTGACTCAATATCATCGCCATCGGAGTATTTAACTAACATTTTTCCCGACTGAATGTAAAACACTTCATCTTTTAGCTCATGATAATGCCATGAGCATCTCTTACCTTTTACAAAATAAAGCAGTTTTCCGCAATATTCCTCACAATTTACTATCCATTTTTCGAATCCCCACCCTTTAGGGACGAATTTCATTGGCAAAGAAGTCTCCATCTCTAATCCCCTTGTCGTCTACATATAAATCGCCGCTAGGCTTTCCTAAGATTAATTGGTGGTATTTTACACCCCATTCTTGCAGTTGTTGCTGCGTCAAAGAATAGAAATCTTGAATTGCTAGCATGGAATTGTTGTTATACCTTCCCATACCTCTCGCAGTAAAAAATACTATATAATTTCCCTCATCATATAGTTTATTTACCTTTCTTATTCTTTCTAAAAACGGATACGATTTGTCGTAGTCATCGTTTTTATTTTTATCACAAATCGTGCCATCAATATCGAATACGTATCTCATATCTTCTCTAAAGTGTTAGTTGTAGAATAGCCATCGATGTATTTAAATATCTTAACTTCACACAAGTCATGACCAACTACCGTATCCGGCGTGTAATCGCCGCCCTTGACTATTATATCAGGCTCTTTATCTTTAATTAAGTTATATGGTGTGTCCTCATCAAATATGTATACCTCATCAACATACTTGCAAGACTTAAGCATAAACTCGCGATCTTCCTGGGAGAAAACTGGTCTGCTTTCGCCTTTTAATTCCCTAACACTTGTGTCGCTGTTCAGACCCACAATAACGTGGCCTAACGACTTACAGTATTTCAACAATTCAAAGTGGCCTCGATGCAGAACATCAAAGCAGCCATTTGTAAAGACCCTCTTCATACTATGCTAACACCTCTTTTTTGAACAACTTTTGTTGCACACTGGTTAGCAAATTTGATTGCATCAACTATATCTTTCGTTCTGACATATTCATAACACAAGCCCGAAACAAACGTGTCTCCTGCGCCGGATGTGTCTCTAACTTCCACAGTGGGTACCGAATATATATTATTTTGATATTCAGAGCCATACTGTCCCTTGGTTAATATTATTTTCTCTCTAAGAGTTGGGGTTATATTGTCTCTATTATTCTCATATTCGCTGTGATTTAATTTTATAAAGGTGTAATCATTAGCCCAATTAGATAGCTGCCTCTTTGTATCAATAAATGTTGTATGGTGCATTTGAGATATAAGGTTTAATGCTTTATCACTTAAAAATCCCTTATTGTAATCCGAAACAATTACAGCGTCATATTTTAAAAATTCTATTTCTTGAAGCTGCTTTACTGATAGTTGGCCGTAAGAATTATCATTCTCGTCAACTCTCAAAAACATATGGTTTGTTCTGTTATCCATATATCTTGTTTTTGTTATAATTTTATTATTTTCATTAGTAATTAAGTCTACTTTAGAGCCTAAAGATTTAAGATTCTTTTCAACATTTTTTGCCATCCCCCATGTCTCAACAGTGTTTGCTAATTTAAAAACAGGCACAGGAGCATCAGGACATAGCCGGTGGCAATAGCCATAATGAAAAACATCTTTACAACTCTCTCCAAAAACTAATATTTTCATCGAGTCAAGAACCTTCTACCAGTTTTAACTTGATCCCTCCAGTATTGTAACAAATCTTGCATTGTCTTTTCAAATGAGATTTCGGCCTCCCAGCCTGTATGTTTTTTAAACTTAGAGGTATCAGGTACTTGAAGATCTGCATCAATTGGTCGAAGACGATCAGGATCAATTTCCACCTTAATATCTTTTACTGTTGATATTGATAGAAGATATTCAAGCATCTCTTTAATTGTACATGTATAAGAACCGCCAATATTGTAATACTCGCCTGCTTGAGGATTTTCGGTAACCAATAGATAATAAGCTCGTACTGCATCTCTAACATCAGACCAAGTTCTGAGTGAGTCCAAATTGCCTACTTTAATTACTGGTGGGATTATGCCCTCTTCAATCATTGCAATCTGCTTTGCAAATGTGGACTCCGCAAACACATCTCCTCTTCTTGGGCCTGTATGTGTAAACATTCTGGTTGTCATGACGGTCATGCCATAGGCCTCTCCATAAAATCTTCCAACCAAATCTGTCCCTACTTTTGAAATTGCATAGGGAGATGCGGGATGAAAGGTGATGTCCTCGTGGATTGGAAGAAATTCTTTTGGAACCCTGCCGAATACTTCTGAAGATGCACAAACATGAATTACTGGTTTTTGTCCAAGAACCCTGATAGCCTCTAATACTTTCGCGGTTCCAAGTACGTTTGTTTCTAGTGTTTCTAGTGGGGCAGAAAAGCTTGTTTTTGGATAACTTTGTGCCGCTAAGTGAAATACATAATCTGGCTTGGACTCTTCAAAACAAGCCAACAAAGATGCCAAATCATTAATATCGGCGTTTAAAAGGTGAACCCTTTCTTTGTTGTTAATCATTGGCATGAGATGCTCTATGTTGTCCATCTTATCGTTCCAACGAACTAAACCATAAATTTCCCAGTCTGTATTTTTGAGCAAATAATCAGCCAGATGAGAACCTACCATTCCAGTAATACCTGTTATTAGACACCTACTCAACGTACTCTCCTCTCTCGTCTCTCATGGACAAGATTGGATTTTTTATTGGCCACCAAAAATTCCATTGCGGATCATTCCATTTTATAGTAAATTGTTGACCCTCTGTAAAATGAGTGTTTTGCTTATAATAGTATATTATTTCATCATCTAAAGCCAATATTGAATTGCCAATACCGGGGGGAAGAAGGAGCATGTTTTTGTTTTTGTCGCTCAAACAAAAAGATTGCCATTTTTTGTAGGTAGGGGAATCGGGCCTATTGTCAGCTATCAATGCATACCCAGATCCTTTCAAGACTGTTACAAGCTTTGTTGTTTTCCAATCTCCGTGTAAACCCCTCAGAACACCTTTTCTTGATATGGAGATATCATCTTGCACAAAAATTTCAGAAGTAATTGTTTTAAAGTTTTCTGAATCGTATAATTCCATATAAGTTCCCCGGTGATCTTCGAACCTATCAGGAACTATTAGCTTTACATTGTGAAGTTTAGTATCTTTAATTATCACTTGCTACCCTTGGTAAAATAATTGTTTCTCTTCTTGTAAACTTCTCTATTTTGCAAAAACCACTCTAGGGTTTCTCGGATTCCATCTTTTAGGGAAGTTTTACATTTAAAGCCATATGATTCAGCCCTAGAGGTGTCCATTAATCGTCGCGCATCACCTTTGGGTTTGGACGTATCCCACTCAATTGAAACTTCTGTATCAAAATTATCTCTAATTGATTCAGCTACTTCTTTTATGGAGACACCATCCCCAGAACCTAGATTAACGGGCTCAGTTACTCCAGACTCAACCAGATGTATCATGGCATCGGCACAATCACCTGCATAGATAAAATCTCTTATTGGGGTGCCATCTCCCCAACATACAAGAGGGTTTTCTCCCGAAACAATTCTGTTTATCAGAGAAGGTATAACCATGGCATTTTCAGGATCAAAGTTATCCCACTTTCCATATACATTTGCTGGACGGACAATTGAAATATTATTTCTACCATACTGAATTCTGTAAGCATCGGCCTGAAGCTCACCAATTCTCTTGGCCCATCCCGGGTGCTTATCGTTGTCCGAAGGGAAGGTTTTCCATACATCATCCTCTTTAAATACTTCTGCTGGGTGGTATACACCTACAGAGCTTGTATAGAGGTACCATTGAACATTGCACCTCATTGCTGCCTCCATCATTGCCGTGTTAAACATCAGCATGGGGACCATAAAGCTGGCTGGTCTTTCTCTAGACATCTTTGGGGAGCCTTTAATTCCTATTAAATTAAAAACAAAATCTTGCCCATCGCAGACTTTCATGCAGTTTTCCAAAGAAGTCAAGTCTAACTTTTTAAATAATACAGCTTCAGGAAGCCCCTCGGGACTATCAAGAGAGGCTACTGTAACTTGGCAGCCCCTATCGACTAACTTATCTACCAAGTATCTGCCGATCATACCAGTCCCACCAGTAACAAGGACTTTTTTTCCTGTCAAATCGTTAATCATTTCAAACCTCCTGCTCATAGCAGTATAAACAAATTAATTCAATTTGTCAAACTATTTTTTATTATTTATGTTTGCTAAAAGCAAACACTCTCTCCGCCGTCAGCAGAAATTGAAGCTCCATTTATTAGGCTAGCATAAGGAGAACAAAGAAACAAAACTAGATTTGCAACTTCTTCTGGTGTTCCCATACTTCCTCTAGGAAATTTAGATGTTACGAATTTCTTAAATTCATCTGGATCGTTCTTTTGCATGTCCTCCCACCCCGTGTTGGGGATCCAAATTCCTCCGGGGGCCACGCTGTTAAAAGTAATATTGGAAGATGCGTACTCTCTTTTTATAGCTAAGTTTTTCATTAGGGTAGTTTGAGCTGTTTTTGCAATATTAAACCATGGTCTTCCTCCGGCTTGTCGCCCATATATTGAAGTAATGGCAATAACTCGACCCCAATTATTTTTGATCATATGGGGTAAAAACATTTTTGTATACTTCATTGCAGCCGTTAAATTTTTATCGTACACTTCTTTCCAAACAATATCATCAGTTTGCAAAATATCAGGCTTACCCCAACGTCCTCCGCCGCCAATATTATTGACAACAATATCAACTCCGCCCCAATTGCTTTTTATTTCTTTCTCTACCTCTGAATATGATGACTCATCTAAAACATCTGCTGTTAAACAAATATTATCAATCTGAAAGCGGTCCAGCGTTTCTTTTGTCTCGATTACTCTTTCTTTTGTTCTGCTAAAAACAGCTACGTCGCAGCCTTGTTTTGCTAAACCAACCGCAATTGCTTTTCCAATACCGTGTGTTCCGCCCGTAACAAGAGCTTTTTTTCCTGCTAAATTTAAATTCACTTTTCACCCATAAAAGACATTATTTTGTTATAAACGCTATCAGAATCTATTTTATATTTTTTATGTAACATCTCTCTACTTCCGTAATAAAAGCATGGTTTATCCTCTACAGCTATAGGGAGAAAGTTACAATTTATTTTATTTTTAAGCAATAGAAAAGATACTTTTTCACACAGCCCCCCTGAATAGGTTCCCTCTTCTAAAGTTATTATATTCTTAGCATTCTTGGAAATGTTTACGATTTTTTCTTCGTTCAGAGGCTTCACCCTATAAAGATCGACCACTCCAATGTTGCCAATTTTATGAGAGACATCTAAGGCTGTATGCACCATGTGTCCAGTTGTGAAAATTAAATTTTCTTTAGACTCCAGAACCTCGTGCACACCATCAGAAAAATCCTCTTCTGGATTGTACAATCTATTGCTTATTCCTTTTTCGATTCTAAAATATTTTGGCCCCTTTGTTTCATATGCAATTTTTGATAGTTTATAAGAGTTAACATCATCAGTGACATTATAAACACTAAGCCCCGGCAAGGTTGACATGGCCTGCATGTCTTGCATGCCCTGATGGGTTGGACCATCAGTACTATATGTAAAACCGGCACCTACGCCCACTAAATTAACATGCAAATTCATACCGCATAAATCAATATTAACTTGCTCTAAGCTTCTCATGCTAATAAAATTGTTTATACTATAGACATATACAATTTTTCCACATTTTGCAAGACCAGCAGCAACACTTATCATGTTTTGCTCTGAAATACCGACATTTAAAAATTGATCTGGGAAATCGTTTTCTATTTTGCTTAATCCAAAAGCGCCATGATCCGCTGTTAAAACGACAACATTTTTATCTTCCTTAACAACATCATAAATGCCATTAAAGAAGGCGTCTCTCATATCAACTGTCAATGCTATCTCCGTTTAGTTCTTTTAAGGATAATTCATAAATTTCATCGCTAATTCCACCATGGTGCCATTTAGGATCGTTTTCCATGAAAGAGACTCCCTTACCCTTTGTAGTATCAGCTATAACAACAGTTGGATTATTTGTTGTGCTATTATGAATTTTTTTAAAGGTTTCCAACAATTGATCAAAATCGTGTCCGTCAACTTCCACTACATTCCAACCAAAAGACTTCCACTTTTCAGGAAATGGATTTAGTTTATTTATCTTTTCTGTATCTCCATGAATACACAAGCCATTTCGATCAACAATTGCAACTAAATTATTTAAGTTTAAATGCGAAGATAAAAGAGCAGCTTCCCAAATTGTACCTTCGTGACACTCTCCATCGCCCAAAACAACATATGTTTTGTAATCTAGGTTGTCTAATTTAGCCGCCAAAGCAAAGCCGCAACAAACCCCTAGGCCATGCCCTAGAGAGCCGGAATCAAACTCTATCCCGGGAATATTGTGGTCCGGATGTTCTCCAAGAATACCGCCATTATTCATCCTATCAAGCTCTTTTTCTTCAAAAAAACCTAGGTCTTTTAAGATAACATATTGAGCAATAGCAGCATGTCCCTTAGAGAGAAGAAATCGATTTCTGTTTTTTTTGTCAATGTTTTCTTTTTTTATATTTAAAATATCGCCATAATATAGAGTAGTTAATATGTCAATACAAGAATATGCGCCACCAATGTGGCCCTTGCCAGCTTTACGAATAGTGTCCAATATTTCAACCCTAAAGGATCTACTCTTTTCTCTCAATAAGTTGGAGCTGATGGTCATTTTGGCCTCCAAGACATTAGGGTATACCCCTCCATAAACTTGCTGCCAAACTCAACTCTCTTGCAATAAAAATCTTTTATTTTACCTTGCTTTTCAAGGTCTCTCAAGTAGGGCAAGAGGCCTGTGGTGTATCCTCTTTTGAGGTGAAATTTAATTTGAAGGTAATCAAAGAGACTATTTTTATCATAAACTTCGACAGTTGGCTCTAAATGAAAACAAATTTTTGGCTTTTTAGCAACTAAGAAATTTATAAAATTCTTAAAATTTCCAGCTAACTGTTCTATGGCACCATGTGTAAAAACACAACTATTTTCTCTTATTTCATATTCATAATCTGGCTCTATCATGTTGAATAGCTTTGATGTTAAATTTAAATCATAATGAGAACCCATTTCATTTACTAGGTCCACTGACGATTGTACAAAATCGCTACCATATAAATTCAAATCTTTATTCGTTGTAGATAAATTTATTAAATTAAATCCACTTCCACAACCAAATTCATAAACATTTTTTATATCTTCTGTAATGTATTTGTGATATGCAAAAAACTGTAGTAATTTTGCATAGTCTCTTTCAAAAAATTTATTAGATGGTTCAACAAACTGGCCCCCAAGCCTAATAATGTTGTCTGGCCTTATAAATTTTGGGACTATCGAATCCGTAGTTAAAGAGGAACGAAAATCTTTTAAATTTTCATCCCACCCATCAAACCAAACACCAGTTCTTTCCGGGGCTCCTATTTTTTGTTTATCATTATCAATCTTATCCAGAATATCTAAAATTAGATTGTCTCTTTCTTTCCCATCCACAACTCTATAGGTCATATCTAAAGTTTTATATAGGGAGTCAAATGAAGGACCTAGGTCTTCTGGTTTAGTTCCAAAGAAATTTGCTATTTGTTTTTTAGTTAATGTTTCCATTTCTGTCTCACTGATTATAATATTCACCAAATTCAACCAATAAGGTTGATTTGCTATCCTCTCTCTCCAAGGCTTTTTTGTAAGCTGGGAAAATATCTTCCTTATTCTCCAACAACACTACTTCAACATTATCAAGCAAATGCCTAAAGGCCTCAGTGTGATCTTGTGTGTGTTGCAGACCTCCATTCAATGGGAATTTTGCTCCGATTGAAGTCCGTACAATAACTCTAGGCTTGAAAGTACCCCTAGTCATTTCTTCCATTTTATCTAAATGATTGACCAATTGATTGACAGCCAGCAAAAGAAAATCAAACCTTGGATAGCAGGTTACTGGGACAAAGCCTTCCATGGCCAATCCTATTGAAAGACCCATTTGTGTTTCTTCAAAAACTGGTGTCTCTATCTTCCTATCATTTGGTATGGTCTTCAGTGTATTGTAAATTGAATTTCCACTATACGATACAGACTGGCCAATAAATATAGCTCTTGGATCTTCTGCTATATATTCCATCGATTTTACTAAATGTTCTACATATTTCATCTTTGACTCCTAAAATAAAATCCACTGACCTGTTCCGTGGTGCGGATAGCCTCTTTCGTAAAAATAATAAAATACATCGTGAGGAAACTCACTCTTTACACCATTCCAAGTTTCACTTGTTGGTGTGTTTGTACTCATATTATTATCTTCAATTACAAACTCTAGAGGAAGATTATGCCTTCTTGAATACTTATAAGCTTCATGAAACACTCCTGTCTCTGCTGTCATGTCCCCTATGAAAAGCCACACTTTTCTATCTGATCCTTTTAGTTTTAGAGCCTTTGCAGCTCCCAAAGCTATTGGAATGATGCCGCCAACAATTGAGGATGTATAAACCTTTGGCTTGTCACAATATACGCTCATGCTCTTTCCAGATACTATAAGTTCGTACAAGTGCTCCTCTGGTACGCCGTGAAGAAGTGAATGATAGTGGTTTCTCCAAGAAGAAAAGACCCAATCATCTTGATGGACATATTTGAAAATCTCTAAGAGTTGTTTTTCATTTCCTTTTGACATATGTACGGGCCCAGTTATTGTGGCCTTTTCATACTCTTCTTTTACTCTTAATTCAAAATCTATTAAATCTTGCTCTGTTAACTTTACTTCTCTTACTTCTTTATCCTTAAACTTTTCAGGAACATATAAATTCATTTTACACCTTGTAATTCAGTTTGTACCATTCGATGGTTTTTGTAATACCTTCATCAATAGAAACTTTTGGCTCCCATCCCAAATCTTTCTTTGCCTTATCGGATACTAAAGCTAATTTTGTATTGATGCTAGGCTTTGTTAGATCATAAGAAATTTTTAAATTCTTGCCTGATAGGTTTACAATTTTGCCCACAATATCTTTTACAGAAATAGATTCCCCATATCCAACATTGTATAATCCGTAATTGCTTTTTTGTTTATCTAATGCCTTGTGTATAAAATCAACAACATCGTCAACATATAGTAAGTCTCTTTCTGTAGATCCATCCCCCCAAACAACAATTTCCTCACCGGGGCATGCTTGCATAACTTTTGCAATAGTTGCGCCGAACATGTGAGATTTCTCTAAATCATATTTATCGTGTGGGCCATAAGTGTTGCTGTGTCGTATCACTGTATGCTTTGTTTTTCCAAGTGTAGAATAGAACTCACACAACTTCTCTACATAGACCTTGGTCCATCCAACTCCAAAATATTTTGAGTATATTCCCTCATCCAAGAAAAAATCCTCCTCTTTCACAGGAGATCTTTCTGGGTTATACATAACTCCGCAACTTAAAAACATAAAATGCTTTACATCATAATCGTAGCAAGCTTGCAAAATCAAAGCGTTCATCACTGCATTGTCAGTGACATGCAAATAGGGCTTTGTAGTTATATCTTTTGATCCGGATGTATTGGCGGCTGCTTGAATGACAACATCAAAATTATTGTTTTTAAAAAGATTTTCGACCTCTTTTTTTGAAGTCAGGTCTACTTTAAAAAATCTATCTTCGGGTACATGCTCTAGATCTCTTTTAAGTCCAGTAGCATAAATTAAATGTTCAGAGTCCTTAAAGCTATCGATTATATTTCGGCCCATAAAGCCAGTAGCGCCACAAACTAATATTTTTTTACTCACTTTTACTCCAACTAATTTCCCAGTCTTTAAATTCTGCTGCTAAACAATCAATTTTGTAATCTTTTCTGCCCCCGACAACCTCTTGAATTTTATTTTTTGCAGTATTTCTAATACCGTTTAGGCCATGGGTAAGCTCTAGATTGTTTCCATCTTTGATTCCTTTTCTGTAATTTGATTCATTGTGCCAAATGTGCAGATTCATTTGAGATAATACCACAATTGCACGAATAGTTTCAGCAGTTATTTGCTCATTATTTTCATCTAAGCATGCCTGAATATCGTGTACTATGTCGTTTATTTCTTTTGCGTATTCTTCTTTGTGGTCGGATATAAAAACTTCTTTTAACTGAACAATTGATAATCTGTCAATTAGTTCAGAAAATGTTGGCAAATATTTTCTATTTTTCATAGTGTCTCTTTTTCTATCTTTTCAATAAAGTGCTTGGTTGTCCAATTGTTTATAGCTTTGTTGAAAGCATTTTCAACTATTGGTTCATAATTTTTCCAGTTAATCTTAACATCTTCTAGAATATATTGCAACTCTTTTTTATCATGATAGTAAATAAATTCTTTGTCTGGCTCAAAAAGAAGTTCTTGATAATTCCAAGGATCTTTCTTAACAACCATCAAGCACCTATTGACTGCTGTCTCTATTGGGCGCGTTTTTATTTGAGGAATTATATATTGATCAAGTTGAGACCATGCTTTATTTTTTTCCCACTTATCATTTTCTCTAATGTTTTTATTTATGTTATCATCAGTATATAAAAGATTAGTCATGACATTGACTTTTGTTTTTCTTATCATTTCCCACATCAATGTCCTCTTGAGGTTGAGGTGGGTTAAGTAATTTGCATATTGCTGTATACTGGGGTATGGACCAGAATACCAATCCCATCTTTCTTTTGCATTCCACAAACTCCATGTTTCAGGGCTTACACTTAAAAAGTTATATTTGTGTTCTTTAATAATATCTATGATGTCCATATGGTCTATATTGTGAAGGCCACCCCAATATAAAGCATCATATTCTTTTTGTGGTCTCTCATCTACTATATATTCAGTATTAAAAGGATTATGAATTTGTCCAAATCTGTTGCCTCCTTCTCTATAATTCAACCACTCTATTGTATAAAGACACGCGCTGTAAACTTTATTAAAGTTCCTATTTGAATCGGTAGAAAGGCTTATCATATGAGGGTCAGTCCCCTGAAAGACGCAGGGGTGCTCTGTGTTAAAAAATACAGGATTTTTATATTTTTTTATCTCATCCTTATAGAGAGAATAATTGTCCATGTATTCCCATCCTGCAAAAAGAGCGGTATCTTTATCATCTGTACAGAACTCTTTCAAATTCCAATAATGATCTAGAGCATCGGAATAGGTAGAACTGTGATCTTCATACACTTTCATTTGTTAATTTGCTCCTGTATCCATTTAAAAGTCTTTTCCATTCCAACCCTTAGTGGTTGTTCATAGTCCCACCCGAGCCTCTCTCTAATCAAATTATTATCAGAGTTTCGACCCATCACGCCTATTGGACATGGAAAGCCGTACTTGTCTTGAAATTCTTGCCCTTGTATGTTATGTATTTTAACAGACTTGCCAGAGATGTCAATAGCCATTTGTGCAAAATCATTAATAGCAATCATTTCCTCGGAACCAATGTTGACAGGACCTTGGAAGCTCTCATTATCCATAAATCTTCTAGTTGCTTCAATGCATTCATCAATATAAAGAAACGATCTAGTTTGCTTTCCATCACCCCAAACTTCAATTTCGCCGCCTTGTTCTGCCAATGCTGCCTTTCTACAGAAAGCTGCTGGTGCTTTTTCGCGTCCACCATCCCAAGTTCCTTCCGGGCCAAAGATATTGTGGTATCTTGCCACTCTCACATTAAGGCCATAATTGCGAGCAAATGCAAACCAAAGCCTTTCACTAAACAGCTTTTCCCATCCGTATTCGCTGTCTGGCGCTGCTGGATAAGCAGAATCCTCTGAGCACGTTGGGTTGTCCGGATCTAACTGATTATGCTCCGGATACATACACGCTGAAGATGAATAGAAGATTCTATTAACCCCCTTTTTAACGCATTGTTCTGCGATATTTAGATTAATCAGAGCAGAATTGTGCATGATGTCCGCATCATTCTCTCCAGTAAACACAAAGCCTGCGCCGCCCATATCTGCGGCAAACTGGTAGATTTCATCGATATCTTCTGATACTACTTTGTCGCACACTTGTGGATCTCTAAGGTCTCCAACAACAAATTCGTCAGCAACACCATAGCAATCAAAGTATTCGTGCTCTTTAATATCGACCCCTCGTACCCAGTGGCCTTCACTTTTTAATTTCTTCATCATGGCTCCGCCGATAAATCCGCCGGCTCCGCAAACTAATACTCTTTTCATTATTCCTCCTTAATCCCCCACAGATCTATTACTTTTGTATCGCCATAGTTTAAGTTTGAAAAACTTTTATCAGGGTGCATAATAACAACAACATCACTATTGTCAATACACTCTTGGGCGCTGTCGCAGATACGTGTTGGAAGATTTAAATTTGTGTGTGTTTCTTCTAATTTATCGTAAGTATATACGTCCCTATTTTTCTTCAATAATCGCTCTATCAAAATTTTTGATGGAGATCCTATTGTTACAGGAGATGTGGGCTTGAAAGACACGCCTAGGACTCCAACATTTTCATATTCTTTGCATTTGTTAAAAATATATCCTTGAAGATCCTCGTTAACTTCCTCTGCAAAAATGAGATTTTTTGCCTTTAGACCCCTGTCCTTAGCGAACTTTATGAAAGCCAAAGCATCTCTCGGAAAACATGTTCCGCCATAGGGAGTCCCGCTTTTGAAAAAATGAGTTGATATTCTCTTATCTATACCAATGATACTAGTAATCTTGTGAACATCAACATTGTCCATTTCATCACACATCATTCCCAAAAAGTTTGCAAAGGTTATCTTGTTTACGATAAATGCGTTCAAGCTAACTTTGGCGACCTCAGTCTCTTCCAGGGTCATCCTAAATTTATCGCAGTTATTTTCGTGAATTCCATTAAAAATATTACTAGTTATCTCGAAGTCCCTATCAGTATTCGCCCCAACAACAAAGAATTCTGGATTCTTAAAATCCTCGATTACATTCCCAAGCTTCACAAAATCTGGCACATATGAAAAACCGAAGCCAACTCCGTACTTTCTTCCTGATATCTTTTCAGCTAGAGGAATTAACTCTTTCATGATTGTGCCAGGGAGAACGGTAGATGACAGAATTATTGTAAAATATTCTTTGTCGGGATTCTTTCTTAGATTTATTGCAAGGTCAGTGATTGCCGACTTCACAAACTCGGGAGAATATCCATTATCCCCCAATTGAGTATTTACTAGAATAATAGCTGCGTCTGTCTCTTCGACAGCTTTCTTATAAGAGTCCGTGTAGCCAACAATATTCTTAGAAGTCTCCTGCAATAATTCTTCTAGGCCAGTTTCATAAAATGGCAAGCTACCTTCACTAAGCTGGGATAAAACGTATTCATTCTTATCTATGCAAAGAATTTTGTTTTTAGATGCCAGAATACCAGCCAAAGGCAATCCTAACTTCCCTAATCCTATGAAACTAACCTTATTCATTTACTACCACCTTTACGAGTTTATTTTTCCAATAGATACTATAATCTAATTCTTCCTCAGACTTAACTATTTTAGTCGATAATCCAAGATTTTCCTTTACCCACTCTGCATAATTTCCAAAGTCTGGGTTGTCTGATTCGGCAGATCCCTTGAAGTGTAACAACAGTTCGTGCTTTTTTGGGTGTATCTCAACTCTCCACTGATCAATTAAATGGCCGAGCGTATGAGAGATGGGGCTGACTACCCACCAACCTATGGCCCTCTTTACTTCGGGTCCATTGTAGAAATCAACTCCTCGACCAATGATATCATACAGCACGTAGTAGCCTCTTTCGTGGAGCTTAATCTTACCCCTATCTCCAGATTTGTACCGAATAATCGGGGTTATATCGTTGTTAAAATCAGTTACTACGATGTACCCCTCTTGGCCGTCCTCTACCTTATTGCCGTCATCATCTAAAATTTCAACAAAGCATTTTTCTCCGACCACCTTTAGATTCCCTAGGCCATCTGTAGCTGCAACAGTAGGCATTTCCGCCAATCCATATTGCTCATGAAACTCCTTTACTATAGGCTCTAGCCTTTCTCGATGGCCAGAAGAGCTTTCGCTACACCAGTGTATTTTTATATCCCTTAAGACGTCTTCTCTGCCGGCGTCAATGATCAATTCGCACAGTTGCCTAATCGATCCGCCCGGGCCATGAATCAAGTAAGGCCTATTTTTGACGACCCAATCAACATGTTTTTGGCCGACATTTCTATAATTCATTGGCTTTACATTTCTCCACCAATCATAGAAAGCATACTTTGGCTCTCCGGCAATAAGTCGATAAACCCATTCTTTCTTTCTGCCCATCTTTATCCAACTTCTGGAGAAAATTGCATCTTTTCTGTACCAAGTTTCCTCTGGGACATAAATCTGTCGCGGCTCTCCAGTTGATCCAGAAGTTTCGTGTTTTTTGAACTTCTTTGTTTTTGGCTTTTTGTCCGGAAGGTCGTTCTTGGTGGTAACTGGTAAACTATAAAAGTCTCTCCAAGAATCGACTTCGATACCATGGTCCTTGCAACATTTCTTTATTTTGCTAAACTGAAAACAAGAAAGCTCAACGCCGGTTAGCTTGTCTAACTCTATGAACTTTTTAAGGTATTTGTTTTGATTAAACGTTAATCTATCATATATTTTATATATTAGGCTCTTCATTTATAGTACTTCCCTTAAACTTTTGATGACGTATTCTACTTCTTGTTCTGTTATCGTATTGTGTATCGGCAACAAGACTATTTCATCAGATATTTTATCACTATTGGGCAAATTATCTATTGGGCCGGCAGGAGATTGCCAAATTCTTTGTTTATGAACAGCGGTCCAAGTCTTAACTTCTACGCCTTTATCTAGCATATGCTGTATTACTACATCTCTATTTTTAAACAATGCTCCGAAAAAGAAATAGTTGCTCTTAAACCTGTCCTCATCATATGATTGAAATTCTGCCAATCCCTTTAGTTCGCTCTTATAGATGTTTGCGACATGATTTCTGTGGCTTACATACTGTTCCAGCTTTTTTAATTGCACTCTTGCAATTGAAGCATGCACATCACTCATTCTAAAGTTTAGCCCAAAGTTGTCATGACAATACTCGTATCCTTTCTTCTCTTTACAGTATCCGTGATTGACAAAAGAACGTGCTAAATCTCTATATTTTTCGCTGTTTGTGGTTATAATACCACCTTCTCCACAACTTACTATCTTGGCCCTGTGTAAGCTATAGCAATGCAAATCTGCTTGAGTTCCCACCAATTTTCCGTCAATAGTTGATCCCAAACTTTCGGCTGAGTCTCCGATAATTGGAAGGTTTAGCTCGGCCAAGCGGGCATAATCACAACTGAGGCCTCCAACATCAACTGCCATCAGCAGGTCAATGTCGTGTGGCACTTTGATAGGATCTAAGTTCCAAGTATCCTTTTCACACTCCAAAAGTTTTACGTTGTCAAATATTTCATGAGAGGAGTTTGCAGATGCTATAAAGGTAAAAGATGGTACTCCAACTGTTTTATCTCGACCTAGCTCTTCTCTTAGACACATTAGAGAAACAAGCAATGCGCTGGTGCCGTTGTTGACTGCAATTGCATATTTGCTGCCGACAGATTCTGCAAATTCTTTCTCTAGTTTCTCGACATTTGGCCCATTACCGCCAATATAATTCTGCAATGACTTATGTGCCGCGCTCAATTCCTCTTCTTGAAAATCAGGCTTAGACCAGAGCACTTTCATTTTATACACCATACTTGTTGCAGAAATTATTCATCAGAATAACGCTCTGATAATATGCTGTTCTGGCTTTTTCCTCTTTGGAATCGAATACAAGCAAGAAAGGTATCAAAGTTGCGAAGTGCATAACATCATTGAACTCAGTTTTGATTTCAACTTGCTCTTTAGTTTCACCGGAAACATCAGCAAAGATGTCCATAACTCTGTTTTTTGAGTTTTCTAGTGCAAAATATGGTTTACCTTGTTCCAAAGAGAACCAGTGCCCTTCATGCATTTCAGAGACTTTGAACATTCTGGATGCTATAAGTTCGTACTTGCTATTAACAGAATGCCACAACTTTCCAAAATCATAATAATAGTCACAGAAATCATAGCCTCGGGGGTCGATTAATCTAAAGTCTCTGTTTTCTTTGTCGATTAAAATATTGGAAAAATGAAGATCACTGTGTGACCATCGTCCAATATATTCCGGGTTGAACCAGTCTTGCTTTACCTTGATCCTCTCGTATAAAAAGGGAAGGTTGGTATATTGCTCTCCATTAATAGAGATATTCTTGTGAGATAAAATTTCTTTAAACCATTTTGATTTGCTGCTAAGTTCTTGAATTCTATTTTCGAATCTTCCCCAATGCAAGACATCAAAGTATTCTTGGTTTGATACGTCAAGCTTTTCGTGAGAATACATATCCATGGAAAAACGTGTTATTTTATCTGACCAGCTAACGATTTCGTCGCTATCCATTTGGCCCGATAGAATGAGTCTGCGTATTGTTGGAAGCTCGTAATGCTTCATCTCATAAAAAGCCTTTTTGTTGTCATACTTGGAAAAGACTATCTCTGGGAATTTATCTTTGAACCTTTTCGGAACGCTTTCTATAAACTTTATTTCATCAACTAGTTTTTCAACTCGCTCATTGGTTGCTTCCTTAATTACTCGATTTACAATTACAACGTTTGTATCAACGCCGCTGCCGCTTTCTTTGTTGAGGCTCTTGCCATTGGAGAAGAAATCCTCTGAATTCACTCCCCTGTCATCGACAAAAATGTCACCGTTGAATTTAACGCCCGTTCTTAGGGTGTGAAATTTTAACCCCCAAGTCTTTAACTGATCGACAGTCAAGTAGAACCAGTTTTTGCCAGAAATACACCCACGAGCAGTCTCTACAATGATTGTGTTTCCGCCATCATACAGTTGATTTACTTTTTCTATTCTCTCTTTTATTGGTTTTGCATCGATGTAGTTACTACCATCTGTTTCACAGAGTGTATTATCCAAATCAAAAACATATATTTTTGTTTCTTTCAAGAATGCTCCTTAAATGATAGTCCAATCCGGAGGGAAATGGCCATTTTCTGGCGAAGTTCTCTTTTCGTTTCTTTCTCTATCAAAAATAAAATAATAATTCCTGGGGGATGTAACTATCTTATTTTTATTCGGATTTAAATGGGCTGCCCACCAGCCAAAAGTACTCTGATGACAGGTTATGTTGTGGTCGCAATGCATAATCGCTGTAAAATCAAACATTGGATCATTTGAATCTGAAATTATAAATTGATCGCCGTCAAAAGCATCTCTGACAAAGGAAATATCTTCTGAATCATCTCCGTCCCGCTTTCCGCCGGCGAATATTACGTACTTCACATTCTTATTATCGAATAATTTCGCTGCCTTTGTCAAGTAATTTCCAAAAATAGTGTTGTTATCAAATATATCTTGACGACTAAAGACTAAATCTGGTGACATTTCGTGCATATGGGTCATCATATCGCCCCTTCGGACGTGAATACTGACCAACTCATATTTGCCATTCTCTCGGTGAGGCTCTAAAAATGCCTTTGCTTTATCTACAAATTGTTTTTTTGGTGTAAGCTCTTTTTTGATTTGCTCTTCAAACTCATTAAAGTAATGAACTGATTGGAAAAAGCCCCTTATGTTTGTATTATCGGGAATTTTAAAGAAATTAGGGTCAAAGAAGTCTGGATTTTGCTCTTCACATGTTTGATTTAGTAATCTTAAATCTTCATTTGTGAATGTTTCGCACTCTAAATTAAAGTTTTTTAACAAACACTCTTGGCCATGCCAGACAGAATCAGAAAAATCAGGTATTTTTACTTCATAATTATTTTTTAACGCTATAGCTTTCAAAGCAGCGTACTGAAATAGCTGGTTTCCTAATCTGCCATATTTTCCTAATTCATAAAATGTTATCATTGTTTCCTCAAAACGTATACGGGTTGGTATGGGGTACCATTTACACCATTAACCGTATTTATAAATGTTTCCGGAAAGAATCCAAATTGATCAACCGTTTCCCATCCATTTAAAATCATTGGCATTCTTTTTTCTCCATAAACCCGATGAACATTAAAAACAACTTTGTCAATTCCGGTGGGGACGGCAAAATATACCAACGCATCATCTTTCAAAAAGTTTTTCAAATTTTGCATAGCTTTCAAATCGCCTTCTGGGTCAAGCGGGTCCCCATATCTTCCCAATCCGTCATGCTCAACAGAAGAAATAGAAAAGCATGCATCAAAGTTACCCTCTGTCATCTCGTGTGGTTGCTTATAAACTATATTTTCATGAAATGATTCTCTCTTGGAATACTCAATAACAGTGCAACTTTTTGCACCGAAAGACACTGCTATCGCTTCATACCATGGATTAGCAGATCCAATAATACAAATATCTTTTCCTTCGATTGGATATTTATCTAGCGCCTCATATAGCCATGCGTCCGTGGGGCCATAATAAAAGTTTTCACGCTTATCAGCTTTCTTCAAGTATTCTTCGAATATTTCTGATTTAAAATTGTCATTAAAAAGCTGCTGTATCTCGTCAGAGCAATCATTTGCGTAATTATATTCCATGATTGCATCACCATCCATCGTATACGCCTCAAAAAGCTTTGATGGTATTCTCTCTGGTGCTTTCATTTATCTTACCTCGATGTCTTTAAATAATTCAAATTCTGTCAAATCTCTATATGGAGGAGACTCTGGAATGTCGGGCATGTTTTTTGGGTAATTTTGCATAAGAGTAAGGCCTCTTGCGGCTTGCTCTGGCGTCATATACATGTTCCACCCTTCTTCATCAATCATATCCTCATGATACTTCATACCATCTGTTCTTCCCTCATATCGCCTTGCCTTAAGCCACTTTACTGCTTCCGGGTCATCGCAAAGTATCATACCGCCTTTGCCAATTTTAAGATGTTTTTTGATATGAAAAGAAATACACATCATGGAGCCCGGAATATACATGTCAGATGTCAGCCTCTTTGCTGCATCATAAATCGGGAAGGGTTTGAGTTGGTAAATACCTTCCCAGCCAATGTCTTGGAATACGAGCTTTCCGCCGGCTTGAATGATAGATTGTGGTGGTGAGAGATAAGTTTTCTTTGGAATCATCACCTCTTTTCCTTCCACTTTGTGCCACTTGCATGCCAAGAATATGGCATTAGTACAACTATTCACAGAGACTGCATAGGGAGCACCTGTGTAGTGGGCTATCTCCTCTTCAAACATCTGTACAATCTTATAAGGGTTGTGTAACATCGCCTACCATTTGTATAATTTCGTTAAGATTTTGCAATTTATTGGCTTTTTTTGCAATATTATTGCCTCTATCAATCAAAAAACTAGTAAAACCGGCCTCTTTTGAGGGAATATAGTCTAAATTGTAGCTATCCCCAACATAAATTGTCGTATTTACATCAATATTATAAACTTTTTTTGCGTATTTGTAAAGCTCAATATCGGGCTTTTCAAGGCCTATTTTGGCCGAAATTGCAACAAAATCAAGCATTTTTTCAATTTTTAGGCCCTCTAGAACACTTTCTAGATTATTATCAAAATTAGATATGATACCTATTGATATTTGTTTGGATTTTAAATGTTTAAACAACTCTAAAACCGGCTTATCTAAAACCCAATGCTTCTCCACAGAATTGTAGAAGTCGTAAAACTCTTTCGACCCGGGCATGCCCAATTTATTAAACAGTAATTCATTATACTGATCGTAAAAAATCTTCTTTTCATTGGCAGTCCTAATATTGACTGAGCTATAAGGTAATGCATCGTCTACCTCGACGTACACTTTTTCCACTTGCCTCCTAGAGAGCAGAACGCTATTTTCTTTTTGGCAGTATTCTATTAATATATCTTCTTTGAGTGGCTTTAGGAAGGCAATCGTATTAACAAAGTCAAATATTACAGTCTTAATCATCTTTACTCCTCTCAACCAAAGATTTTATCTGCTCTTCAGTGGCATATATTTCTTCGGCATATCTCATAACATAAAATTTTTGTGCATTTTTGTAGGGTGACACATATTCATTGAGTATATTTTCTCTCAACCAAATTTCTGGAGCATTAAACACTCTGCTTATTATACCAGTTGTGCCCGAGAATCTTCCGTTAAACTCAAATGGGCATGGTAGGCCATCTTTGAGTCTAAATTGGATATTTACGTAATTAAGTCCCAATTTCTCAGCAATTGAACATACATAGGATTCCATGTCTTTATCAACAATTCTCTCTGCAAAATTGGTTGATCCGCATTTTAGTTTTCTTTTAAAAATACAGACTCCCTTCACCTCTTTATCGTTCCCCAAATATACTCCGGCAGTATACTCGCCTCCTTCTAATCTCTCTTGCAGAATGTGATTTTCACTGAATTGTAGAGAATTTAATTCACTTTCATTGTTGACCAAATGTATATCTTTGGAGCCGCAACCTGTTTTCGATTTTAATATATAAGGAAAATTGTATTCTTCGGGGCCGGGGTATAAATAAGTTTCTGGATACGAGAATCCGTTATCTTTCAAGAATTTATATGTCTGATATTTATCTTCACAAATTAATATTCTATCAACGTCACCAACGATAACTTGACATCCCGTTTTCTCGGTGATATCTTTTGCGTGATTGGCGATCTTATATATTTCAGAGTCAATACAGGGAATATATACATCTATTTTATGCTTATTAATGAATGAAGTGAGATAGTCAATATAATTGTCGGAACATATTGTAGGACAAAGAAATGAAAGATTATCTTTGTATAGCCAAGACTCTTCTGTATTATGGCCAATTTTATATATTTGGGTTTCGAGAACAGACCTTTGGAGACATTTAATAACCCCTTGGGCAACGTCTCCCCCAACTCCGCTAATTAAAATATTTATCATGTCAAGTTTTTTTCAATAAAATTACAAAATTCTTTAGCAACCATTTTAACATCTTTTGGGGTTGTTTTTTCAAACTTTTCGTTCTTAAAAAAGGAATTTTCTTTAAGCTGCTGATTCATGCTTGTAGCGATGATTTTGGGATCATAATTGTAAATCCCCTTACAATTTGTATCTTCAGTTTCTAACTTTAAAAACTCTAGATATTCTTCTAAGCCAAGTTTTGTGGTGCTATACAGTCCAAGATATTTATTTTTTGTTTTTGCAGCGCCAGAAGTGATATTAAAGCATTTCCAGTTGTTATCAAGGGAAAATAAGAAATTGCAAAACAAGAGCGGCGAGGTCAAATTTGTGCCAATTGCTCCTATAATGTCCAGCGGAGTCATTTCGGAGGTAGGACCTATTTTGCCCAATGTGGCAGCATTGTTTACGAAAATAATATCTCTGCCCTTATAATGATTGTTGATCTCTTGTCTTAGATGTGGAAGAAATAATGCAAGAATTTCGGGCTTAGATAGGTCAACATCTGTCCTGTTTACCGATATGACTTCTTTACCTTTTGACAGCAATAAGTCTTCAATTTGTTTACCAAAACCTCTTGTTGTTCCAGTGATAATATAGACTGCATTTTGCATTGGAAATCACCATTCGCAGTCCTGAAAGAAGTAAGGATTGGGCTCATTAAGCCAGTACCCCCTCAAGTACCCTCTGCTTCCCATCCAGCCGTCAAGGCCCAGCATTGGATTCAATGTGCTTCCCACGTCCATGTATGTATTATTGGGATATTTTTTATAAAGTTCATATATTAAAAGGTTTGTCAGGCTAGCTGCTGAGAACAGAAACAAATGATTTTCTATATTATTTTCAGATATCCACTCGGACATTTCCTCTATCAAATGAACGTCATTAATATGGCAGTTGCTGCCAATTCTAAAGTCTTTTTTAAGGTTTAATGGAAATTCCGTCAGATCAGCTTTATTGTTACAAACATAAACAACATTATGGTTTTTCTCTTTCATTGCCGGCAACATCTGTGTCATGAAGTTAATGTAGTTGCCGTTGATCAGAAGGTTAGCAAACGTTAAATTGCCTTCATTTTCTTCCAAAAGGCCATTAAACTGCCAATTCCAATCTTCGGAGCCGACGTCTTGCTTGGTGCAAATTCCTTTAAAATAATTGTGTTGCTTGTGAATGAAACACTCTGTAAGGTGCTCGCGAAGTTGCTGGTTTTCTTCCGGAATAAACGACTTATGCTCTTCCTCGCCCCAACTTCCTGCGTGTTCTTGGCCCCTTAGAAAGCAGGTTTTATCTTTGATGAAAATCTTTTTGTTTTGAAGAATGTATAATTCACCATCTGAAAATCTGGTGAATGCGAAATGTTCGCCGGTCTTGATCTTTTCTAAAATTACTTTAAAGTCTTTTTTAAACTTCATCCTTTAGGACCTCATATACCTTTTCAGCAGCGTGTCCGTCGCCATATGGACAATCGCCTTCGGGTATATGGTCACCATTGACTTGATTGAAGATACCTTCCAGAGAATTTGGCTCAAAACACATAAAAGCAAAAATATTGACGCCTTCAACTCTCTCTGTCTTCTTTCGGCAGACAATACATTTCTTCTTCAAGAATGAAGTTTCTTCTTGTAGGCCGCCGGAATCAGTTATAACGAGCTTTGTTTTCGCCAACAACTTTATGAATTCATTATACTCCATTGGCTCAACAATTTTAAGGTTTTTTAACAAATGTTTGTGCTTTTGTACGTTAGGATTTGGGTGAAGAGGAATGATAAATTCTAGTTCTTTGTTGTCTTTTGCGATCTTATCAATCGTCTTGAACCATTCATCCATATTGTGATGGTTTTCTCTGCGATGCATTGTCACAACGACTTTATTTGTATACTCTGTTTCAGTTCCTAGTAGGTTATCAAGAACAGTATTACCAACAACTTCAATTCTTCCCTGTGTATTTTCATTCCTCAAGAAGATTTCAGATAACTCAGTTGGACATAGATGAACATCAGCTATTCTGGATATTGCTTGGCGATTGAACTCTTCTGGATATGGTTGGTTTTTATCGTAAGTTCTTAGGCCGGCTTCTAAATGGATTACTTTGATTCTTCGATGAAAAGCGGCAAGAGCAATAGAGAAAGCAGAGGTTGTATCTCCTTGCACTAAAACAGAGGTTATTCCTTCAAAAATCTCTTCCAAATTCATAACGGAACTCACGATAGAGTCAAGTCGATTTGGCCCGTCTTTGATCTCTAGCTTGACCAAATCTTTATCTTGTCCGACTTTTGATAGCAGATCTGTGTGCTGGCCTGTGAAAAGAAGGCGGTAGGGGATGTTGCCATCCATTTGATCTAGCAGTGGCTTAATCTTAATCCATTCTGGTCTGGTCCCGAAACTTAATAAAATCATACCTTTATACCTCGTACAGTTTGCCAGCCACCTTTGATCGCTGCTTGGACACACACGTCTCTTTCATTGAAAAAGCGCTGATGTGATACTGCTTGATTTGTGGAGGTCGCTTTCACATCAATTCCCAATTCATTACCCAAAATAGACCCATGCATCGATTTATCTTCGGGAGGGTGGGGAGGGCAGTATGTTTGAATGTTACCATATTTCTGGGCAAGATAAGAAAACTGGATATCTTCACCATTATCCCAAGTCGTTGGCTTTTCTCTCCAAAGGTATTGTAACCAATCTCGCTTAAAGAACCAAGCATGACCAACTAAGTCAACCCTTGTTGTTTTACTGTTTTGTGTTGGCCAGCCGCATCGGTCATGTTGGACATAAAATTTATCGTTGAGTGTCACGCCGGCAGATCCCAAGATCCCTTCATTGGTTTTCATTGTTTCTAAGCAATTATCAAACCATTTTTCTCCGGGTATTGTATCGTCGTCAAATATGGCTACATACTCAGTGTCAGCCAACAAAGCAGCGGCAAACCTTCCATAGAACTTCCAGTTGTAATCATTGTGGAACATTCTATCAAGGTCAAGTTCTTTAAAATTGAATCCATCGTTGTCCTCGTGTTGGTTAACCCACAGCCAAATCTGTGTTGGTCTAGTTGTCTGCTTTCTGATTGCATCAATTTGCATTCTAAGATTATAGGGGCGACGATAAGCATTAAGAATTACAGTGATTGGAGCTTTTTTGGCCTCTGCTCTTTTCTCACTTTCTAGAACCTCTACAACCTTGTCGATAACCCTTGTTTTTTGAGACCTTACAAAGTCTAAAAGCTCTTGTCCTTTATACTTTGAGAACCATTCCTCACTAGCACAGCCGAGGTTATTATTGGTTTTAAGTTTGCAATTTACAATGCGAGCTTCAACAGCCAAACGGCAGAAAGTTTCGAGGACCTGAGAAAAGAAAACTAAACCGTCATGTTGGGCAAGTTGTTTGATGAAGTTATTATAATCGAGCGAGACAATAAAGTTGTAATCAATCCCATTTTGTTCACAGAAACTTTTAGCTTGGGCTGTTCCTTTGATTTGATTAGTACTGTTTAGAACAGCCATTTTGCCATTCTTCTCGCTATCCACATATTCTTGCAGCGTATCCAGTTCTTCGTCAGACCACAAAGAGCAGCCGAGATTTATGACATTTGCTTCTCTAATGTTTTTACTGATTACTTCAGCGTGTAACTTAGATTGGGCAAAAACTGCTTTAGCGCTTCTGTAAAAGTCAAGATTTATTAGTCTGTTAGCTGGTACTTTATAATCTTTGTATTTGGAGGGGTCCCTTTCAACGATGTATTTGTGATCGTGTTCGTATATAACATAGTCACAAGATTTGAGTAAGCTAATACACACGCCGGGAAGCATAACAAAGTTAGAAACTATGAATAGTTTGTCTGCATTATCCTTAATTAATTTTTCTGTAACATGTTTTGATTTAACTCGCGTTACTTTATGGCCCCTCTTAACGAGAGAAGAGACGACAATCTCATCTACGAGTTCGCCGCCTCCCCTAATTTCCGAAGCATAAAAATCTGCTATGTGAATAATACTTTTCATTAATCAAAACTTACAACTGGTTCTTCTTTAGCTTCTCCCGGTGGCAAAACAGCGTTTGCAAAAGCGTCATATTGCTTATCTGGCGCATACTCTTTCTTAACCAATGTCTTTAGTTTCTTGGCCACTTCTTTATGATTATCATAGTTTTTATACACATCTTCTAGGCACTTATGATAGCTGTCCTTTTCTGCATATGTCCACATTGAATCTGCCACTAATACGCCTTCCCAAACTGCCTCTGGTTGAATTGGTCCGATTGTGTAGTCAACTTCACAAAAGAATGGCTTCATCTTATTTACAGTTTTAGTTTTGGATCCTTTCTTTCTTTGCTTAACAGGGAAATTCAAGAAATCGCATTGTCCACCCCAATTTGTTGTTATAACTGGTAGGCCGGTGTACGAAGCTTCATAGATTGGCAATCCCCAACCTTCTGCATGAGAGAGCGAAATCAAAGCTTTTACTTTTTTGTGGCTATAAAGGCCAACCATTTCTTCATCGGACATGTCACCATGAATTAGATATACCTTACATTTTGCGGCTGGATCAACAACACTCTTTAGCATGGCTTCTGCTCTCAACTTATCCATGGAGGAGTTGTTTTTAACAAACCCTTTGACAATAAGACCTACGTCTGGATTGTCTTTGAATTTTTCAACAAACCAAGCCACTGTGTTTTGGATATTTTTTCTTGGGCCCCATTGGGATACTGTTAAAAAATTAAAATCAGTTTCCAGATCTAGATCTACTTTTTCTTTTTTCAAGTCTTTTGCTGGGTATCCCACAAAATGAACTGGGGTTGTCACAGAGGCGCGACCTGCCGGCTTATTTGTTTGAGGATCATGCATATCATATGCAGTCTCAACCATGCTTTTTTTTGCATGGTTGCTAATCACAATAATTCTGTCCATAAAATTGCATTTTTCTATCCATTGAGGTGCAATTTTTGTTGATTCTATGCCCGCTGTATATCCCACGTTTACGGGTGCCAAACTTTCCCACTCATTTGGAATGGTAATTTGCAGAGACATATCAAATGTCCCTTTGTTTTGAACGTGGTGGAAGGTTTTTTGAATTAGAAAATCAACATATCTTCTTTCTTCGTTGTCTTGGGGAGCCCACCCTGTTCCTCCCCACTGTGTATTAATTACATATATATCGAATCTATCTTCGTGCTTTCTAAGAGATCTCAATGCAAATCTAGATTGTTCTCCATATCCAGATCTGCTCAGGACTGGGCCTCGGAGGATTATTCTTTTTCTCATATTTCTTCCTTTTTAATTTATTTTATTGACAGTCCATTGGGAATATGTTTTTCTATTCTCCCACGATCCGTGCTTTTCATGGACACTATCCAGAACCTCAATCCACTTCTCTTGATAGCCTTCAAAAGAATAGTTTTTATGGACATGTTGGCGGCCGGCCTCTCCTAGCTTTTCTCTTTCTTCTTTTGACATGTTGTACATTTTTTCCAGCGCATTGATAACATCCTCTCCGGATATTCTATCTTCAAAAATATAAGGTACTTGCTGAGATCCGATAAGTGCTTTCGATGATGGCTCAATGCCAATGCCAAACCAGTTTTCCCCATCAGTTACTTGTTCTTGGAGGCCGCCTGTCATTGTGGCGATAATGGGAGTTCCACAAGATAATGATTCCAAGGTTGCCAACCCAAAACCTTCTGCATCTGAAACATTGATAGTGCAATCTGCCATATTATACATTGCAGAAAGATGTTCTGGTAATACTTTTTCTTTGGATATCCTAATCTCTCCGTTATTAGCTCCAAAGTGATGCATTAAATGTTCTAACGGCTGGCCATAGGGATCACTTGGATCTGTATGCATTATCAATATGCAATCATCATTCCCTATTTTGTCGCAGAACTGTTTAAACCAATATATCAGAGAGCCGCTCTGTTTTCTTCGAGCATTTCTATTGTTCCATAAAAATATAAATTTACCATCTAACCCCTGTTGTTTCTTCAGATTTTCTATATCCTCTTTTGGCATAGGTTTAAAGAAACTTGAATCAACAGCATGTGGCAAATAAATATTTTCTACTTCGTCCGTCACTTCAGATACAATCTTATGTGTAACTTTTGAAATAGACGCAATTACATCGTTTGATTGATAGAACCCTTTGTTGAATACAGGGGCGGGGAAATTATCCCACACATGATAATAAACCATAGGAACATGAGCCCGGATTTCATTGTCTATATCCCAGAGCCACTCATAAAAACGAGGGTCTGTCATAAACCAAAGAATGTCTGGCTTGTGTGTTCTTAGGATTGATCTAACCTGCTCTGGGTTTCCGTAACCATCAACTGGTATTACAATCCAATCCTCACCATAAGGTTGAATTTTTTGAGGCTCATAATTGTTATGTTTTACTGCCCCGCCGAGAGACAGAACCTGATATCTCCCGGTCTTTAGGAGAGCTTCAATCATATATTTTGTTTGATTCGCTACGCCGGAGGGAGAGAGAGGGTGGTCACTAATGGTGACTAGTTTTATCTTTTTGTCAGTCATGGGCAATGTTCCGTTTTATGAAATTCACACTTGCGACAAGCAAGCCTGTTCTTTATGAAGTTTTTCTTCTCAATATTGTAAAGCGCTTTTTCTAGAAATTTAAGTGCATTTTGAGTTTTTATTTTTCCGCTTGTCACACGGAATATCTCGACTCTATTGCTCTTGGCAGTTCTTTTAAGTAGTGCAAAATGTGTTTCTATCATTTTTGGATCGACATTATGCTTCTTTGCCCAGTAATGTTTATAGAAAGTAAGTTGGTATGTGATCATAGGGTCGGCTCTCTTTCGAGCGTCCCAGCCCCATGAGCAAGTTTTCCAATCAATTATGTGAATCTTGTCATCAGAGGTTTTAATAACTAAGTCGATGAAGCCCTTAAACTTGTTTTTCTCCCCACATGGAAAATCATCCACCAATTCCATCAAGTCTTCCTCTGCTGCTAACACCTCATACTCTCCAAAGTGCTCGCCCATGGCCGGGAGAACCTCATCAAGTATCAAAGGGGCTTGATTTTGCATAGAATTGACCAATTTTGGGTCCTTATTAGCGTTTTCAGGCAGGTTTTCGAGGATTTTCTTGAATTTTAGGTTAAAAAACGACTTCTTATCGTCCAAACCCTCGGTCATCATCTTTTCACATGTGTCGTGAATAGCGTTACCGAAAGCAGTAAAAGCGTTGCCTTGGAAGCCTTTTACCTTGTCTATGTTCATTAATTTGTGATAAAAAGGGCAAAAGTTCCAGTTTTTTGCCTCAGAAAAGCTAATGTGACCCATTTTCACTCCATATCTGCTAATGTTTCTATCCTATTATACAGTATTGGGCTAATATTAGCAAGTGTTTTTAAGTCTTTGTGTAAGAAATATGCTTCGAACCCTTTCGCGAAGTATTCTCTAACAGAAGTGATGGCATATGGAGAATAGAAGAGACCATTTGTGTATGCACTCAGGGCTGGATATCCAACTTGTGTGTATAGATACTGATCGAACTTAGTATTGTACAGGGGGTACTGGAAATATATATAATCCATAAGAGGCTCTTCATAAGCCTTTAGAATTTGGTAGAGCCTACTTCTCTTTCCTATGAATTCACCCTCGACCCTTCCATCCCCATAAATGTCATTATAATATTTTTCCTCAACAGCATGAGCTATCTCATGAATAATGTCATCGGCCATGTCTTCAGCATTGTCTTGGACATTAATGACGTAGATTCCGCCGTTTTCGTATGCGGCGTTTGTTTCTCTTTCTTGAAAAGTAGAAAAGTCCCCAACATAGATTACATCTACATTAGAGACAAGGAAGGAAGGAAGTGAATTTTCTACTATCTTTATAACTTCTTCTAGAGAGCTTTTTTCATCTGTAAAAATTAGCTCATCTTTTATATAAATTGGCACTCTGTTATCAAAAAGGCCATAGTGATTAAGAGCTTTAGATTTTTTTAAACTCTCCCTTATGTAATCACTCTTGCTCATCTTGATTTTGCTCTTCTTCCCAAGCATGGCGGCCAACTTCTACATCAGTGAGTGCTTGCTGGTATCCTCTGACGAAGTTTTCTTCAGCAACTGCCAAAACAAACTCTGGAAACTCATTTGCCAATTGATCGACAATCATCTCAACTGTAACGTTGTCACCTTCTGGAGATTGTTTTTTTCCGACATAGTTTACCAGCATTTTCTTTAGTTCATTCTCTGGCTCTACAACCTCATCGAGAACTTCGTTGTCGTTTTCTATATTACTTTTAAATTCAATATCCATTTTATTCCTTTCTCTCGTGTGGTGGGCTCGCTCGGACTCGAACCGAGGACTAATCGCTTATGAGGCAACTGCTCTAACCAACTGAACTACAAGCCCTAATATACATTAATATAATATAATATTTAAGCTTTGTCAAGAAAAAATTATAAAATCTTTGCTGCTAGAGTGGCGACCTTTGAACGCTCGCCTTTTTGGAGGGTAATGTGGCCTGAAATGTCATAATTTTTAAACTTTTCGACTGCGTAGGTTAGTCCATTAGAAGTTTCGTCGATATAGATATTATCAATTTGTTCAATATCGCCAGTAAGAATTATTTTTGTTCCTTCGCCAACTCTTGTAAGAATAGTCTTAAGTTCATGTCGGGTGAGATTTTGTGCTTCGTCAATAATGATAAAGGCATTTGTAATAGAGCGGCCGCGAATATATGTAATGGCCTCTATTTCAATAACACCTTTTTCAAAATAATCTTGTACAACACCTCTGTCATTTCCTAATAAAAACTCAAGATTATCTTTAATAGGCATTAGCCATGGGTCCATTTTCTCTTCCAACGTACCAGGGAGGAACCCAATATCTTTGCCAAGAGGTTGAATTGGGCGAGATACAATAAGTTTTTTATATTCTGATGATTCACCCAAAACTTGCTCTAGGCCGGCTGCAACAGCCAACAATGTCTTTCCGGATCCCGCCTGTCCGATGAGGGAAACAACCTGCACTTCAGGATCCATGAGGAGTTCTAGAGCGAATGTTTGTTCTTTATTTCTTGGTATAATATCCCACACAGGCTCCATCTTGTACATCTTCATCAAAGGCTCGCTGTACAGATTAAACCTTGCTAAAGCGGTTTTCTTGTCGTTTGAATTAGAAACTAGCATTACATATTGATTTGAATAGAGCTTTACGTCTTCTTTGTCCAAATATATGTCTTCACCTGAGTAAAAAGCATCTATAACCTGTTCATCTACCAAATGTTTGGCCATTCCGGTAAAAACTTCATCTTTATTATCAACAGCATCATTAGCAACATAGTCTTCACAAAGAAGTCCCAAAGAGTCACATTTGACACGCATATTGATGTCTTGTGACACAACAATGATTTTTTTGCGCTTATAAACTGCCTTTTCAGTTAATGCTGTGGCAATAATTTGGTTGTCGGGGATAGAAAGATCAAAATCATGGGGAACTATGGTTGGATCATAGTGCTTTACAAAGAGTTTTCCCTTATTTTCACCCAAGGAAACGCCTTTAAAGAGGCTCCCCTTAGTCCTGTAGGCATCAAGTATGCGGATAATATGGCGGGCATTAAAGCCGGCCCCATCTTGCCTAATTTTATTTTTATCAATCTCGTCTAATACTTTGAGTGGAATGATTATATCGTTTTCTGCGAATTGTTTGAGACAGTTAGGATCTGACAAATAAACGCAAGTGTCTAACACAAAAGTTTTTTTCACGGAATTACCTCGTGTTATAAATACTAACAGAAAATATTAAAGTTTAAACTTTTTTTAAACTAGTTAAGATATGCGAAATAGACTTTTACATTTAATCATACTAATCCTGCTTAGTCTATCACTTCTATCTTGTGCTAGCACGAATTTGGATTTTTCAAGAAATTCTAGAGATACCTTTGTTAAAATTAGCCAAACAGTTAAAATAACAGTCTGCAATCCAAAAAATCCTTCGGAATGTCTCTCAAAGAACGCTCGATCAAGTGGATCGGGCGCTGTTGTGAAGAGAACTGACGGTGGTTCTTACGTTTTGACGGCTGGTCATGTTTGCACATTTGAAAGAGAAATGATGCTCGCTGCCGAAGTTGGAGCAGAAAGAGTTGACGTCGAAATGAAATCAATTAATTTTAAAATGGCTGAATATGACTCTACCATTATTAATGTTGATTACAATTTGGATACTTGCTTGCTCTTTGCTCACAACCTCTATACAACTAAGGTTGCGAAAATAGCTTCTCCATTAACTGACCTAGAAGAAGGAGAAAGAGTATATAACGTCGCCGCTCCGGTAGGCATTTTCTACGAAGATATTGTCCCCTTGTTGGAAGGCTTTTATATGGGCCAAAAAGGCTATAAAGCTTATTATTCTATCCCAGCGATGGGCGGAAGTTCCGGATCTCCCATTTTTAATAAAGATGATGAGATTGTTGGAATGATACACTCAGTTAATATCTATTTCCCAGTTGTCTCTGTTTCCCCGCCAATGAAAGAGCTTAGGGCATTTATTATCAACAGTGTTCGCAAGGGAGAGAGATTGAGATTAGAGGCTAGTAAAAATCAGTCGTCTGAGGGTGAAAGTGAATCTATTTGGGATGCTTTAGGTTTGTCTAAACCTTCAAAAATGGGTGAGAATAGTCTTTAGTACCGGGAGGGGGACTCGAACCCCCACGCTCAAATGAGCAACAGATTTTAAGTCTGTCGTGTCTACCAATTCCACCACCCCGACATATTAATCTAGATTTTTAATATTTTCTATAAATTTATTCATTTTACCCACTTCTTCTAGAGTTTTCCTAACAATGGTACTTTGAGTTAACATTAAGTATTTATTGTCGGCAACACCCTCGCCCAAATTCCATATGGGCATAATTCCCAACTTTTCACAAAGTTCTATTTCTTTTTTGGGGGTATTTTGCGAGGAACGGTTTCCGCCGTTACCGAAGAAGTCAGGGCTCGCACTTTCCAAAGCAGAGCAAACTGTGCCGTCAAAGTCGTCAAATCCTATGACTTCCTTTACGTATGGAACAGTCATTAGCAGATCTTCCCTTAATTCAAAAGGCATGAAAACATATCCTTTTTTTCTAATGATCCACTCGTCGCTATTCAAAGCAATGGTGACTTCGCCGTATTCAGCAGCTTCTTTTAAAAGTAGAATATGACCAATATGAAGGGGGTCGAATGCCCCGCTAACTAAGATTTTAGTGCTCATGGGGTGATAATATCATCGACTAGGCCGTATTTTAAGCATGTTTTTGCATCCCACCAAAGGTCTCGCTTAAGGATGTCTTTAATTTTTGATTTAGGTATATTTGTGTGTTCTTCGTAGATTCCGATGATCTTTTTCATCAAAAGCTCATTATTCTTCATGTCATCTTTCATGGCCTCAAATTTTCCCCACATTCCCGATGAAAGCTGGTGGATAAGCATAAAAGCGTGCTCATGCATTAGTCTCTCTGTTGCAACAACACTCATAATGGTCGCAGCAGAAGCAGCACAACCGTCAATAATAGAAACTACAGGAACTTCGCAGTTGCGAATATAATCTACAGATCCAAAGCCGGCAAATACAGACCCTCCATATGAGTTTATATGAAGATTAATTTTTGGGGGCTCATCAAGCTTATAAACATTTTGGATGTTAGCTAATTTCTGCCCAGTACTCTTTAAAAGCTTATTTAAAGTAAGATTATCCTGCCTGGTTACCCCGGAATAGAAATAAATCGTATTGTGTTCTGCGGATACTCTACTGTCATCTGACGCGGCGGCCATCATTGTTGGGCCTTCGCTTTCTTTCTCATCTTTTGCTTCTAGCTGCCAATATTTTTTCATTTTTGCTCCTTACTGCTGTGCCATGATACAGTAACTATGCGTTATTTTAAATAAAAACCAAAAAGAAATGGTACGCCAAGCAGGGCTCGAACCTGCGACCTACGGCTTAGAAGGCCGTCGCTCTATCCATCTGAGCTATTGGCGCATTACAGTTTGATGTTCTTCAAAATGTGGTCGCCCGCTTTACGCATATCGCTTTCTAGCTTATTTAAATAAGCAGCAATAAGTATAAAACGAGCAACAAACTGGATTTCATAACCCGGAAGTACATCACCAAATTTTCTTTCTTTGGCATTTTCATGCTCATATATAAAATTAAAAAAGTATTGTTCTGTTCTAATGCCAGTATCCCTGGCAAGTTCATTATGAGATGGATGGCAAGATTTGCAATGTGCAACCCATACATTGGAATTTCTTCTAACTTGTGAGAAATCTTGCGCTTGAACAGCAATAGGGAGGAAGACAATAAGAATAGAAACAACTTTTAAAATGTTTTTCATGAAAACATTATAGCTTATTTTTATCTTAATTTCAAGAACTTTTTCAATTCTTCAATTCTTTTCTTGGGGGATTTGAGGCCGCCGACGATTGTGTAGGCAACCAGTTTTTCTCTTTCTGGATCTTCATAAATACCTCTGTGAATGATGGCTCCACCAGTCAAAGTGGCCAAGGTATCAAACCCATATTCGATATTGTCCATGAGGCCGGGAACTGTTTCATACAACTCTGTTCCGCCGACAATAATAGAGGCAGCACCTTTGGCAGAAGTCAAATCAAATCCGCTGGCAAGGAGTGTTTTCTCTAAATTATTACGAAGACCTTGAGAAACAGAAGTTGGGCTTTCAGGATCTTTAATTGTTGTAGCTCCAAAGATCATACAGCCGGCTGTTTTCATAATACTATCGTAATCTGCTGGATCAAACACCGTATAATCGGAGTTTTTAGTGCAGAGAAGATTAAAAATATGAAAAAGACCAGCAACTGTATTGTTTAGTGTTGGCCAGAATTGCTTAACTGTGAGCTTAGAATACAACTTTTTAATTTTATCATTATCGATAATAATCAAGGGGGCAAATTTACCATCTTCAGCAGCTTCACATAATTCTGTCATTCTATTGTAGGAGTTTTCAGCAACAATTGGGGATGCACACTCTCCAGTAGTTGGAAGCGATGCAATTACGCCAACTCTTTCATTAGGGTTTTCTACACCAATGTAAGTAAAATAACGCTTTGCAGTGTCTAAAAGCGACATAACACTTCCACCGCCGGTACCCCCTCCAACACCAACGCAAATCAAGATACGATCAACATTGTCACCAAAAACCTCTTTAAATTTATTAAAAACTTCTTGGCTCTTGTCATCAAAAGCTTTCTTCGAAACTGCATGATTCTTGCCGGCTCCCGAAGCGCCTTCATATACTAAGTGATGCTTGTGGTTTTCTGGTAGTCCTAAGTGAGTGAGGTCGGACTTGGCTAGATTGAAAGCGATGGTTTTTCTGTATCCTAGATCAAAAAAGGCCTTGGCCATTCTTCCGCCACCTTGGCCAGAACCAACGATACCATAGCGAATTGCACCTCCGCTTTCATCTTCCACTAGATCCATTTTAGATTGTTCAATCTCATCGATGTCAATGTCTTCAATATCTAGAGTAGGTAAATTTAAATCATTCATTTTAGTAATCTCCTAAATGCTTATCCAACGATAATAAATAGTTAGTGGTTAGCAAACATTTCATTTTTGTATTTTCGCTTTTGTATTCTCATTTTTCTTTTAAAATATTTTCTGTATTTTAACACAGCTTTGGCGTATTTTAAACCTTGCTTATTCTTATTATCGCCTTTGCATCTAAATCCTGCGTTATATCCGCACAAAGCTATTGTTTCGTTTCCTTTTGCATATTTATGAAGCCAATAGCTTAGTATTTTAGTTCCAACCCTAATTCCAGTTTCTGGGTCTTTCAGCTCATCACAGGTTAAATTTCTTCCTTTGTTGGAGAATTTTTTAGAATATTTTGGAAGAACTTGCATAACTCCGCATGCATTGGCAGGACTCCTTGCTTTGGGTGTCCAAGCACTTTCAATTCTCCCTACAGCAATAATGAGGGATGGGTCTAGATCATATGTTTTTGACATTTCTTCAATGATATGAGCATTATCGCATATAATATCCGCATTTCTCATGTCAATAGAAAAAACAGTCATACATATTAAAACTGAGGTTGTTAACATATTATTCTCCTTTACTTTGAATGTTTGTCGGCAATTGAAGCAGCAGCAAAAGCATAAGGCTTTATTTTACATTCATATCCAGAACCTTTTACATAGCCAACCAACATCTTAGCCAAATGACTAGTTCCTTCGTTGTTTTCTTGTGGGCTAATATCTAAGTGTAGTTCTAGTTTAGCAGTTGGAATTAACTCTACAATATGATTTGCTAGATTTATAGTCTTTTCCGCTTCTTTAATCATCCGAATACTTAGTTCAGGAAATTGTTTTTTGTTTAATCTAGTCTTAGTAAAGAAGTAATTGCCACCTTGTTGATTATCTGCTCCATATAAACAAATAGCAGTAGCAAATATACATTGTTCTTTAAAAGGAAAGGAATCAGTACCAATATAAATAGTACCATTTAATAAAGTATGTTTTTTAATCTGTTCTATAATATCATTAAAAATAATGTTATCATTAGAACCAGTATTCCAAGTAGTTTTAATCATCTATATTAACTAGTAATTAGTTGTTTTGAGGGTATCACAGTTGATTAGCAAAGTCAAATAAAAAATGAAAAAAGATATGAAAAAGAGAAAAAGCTATAGCATTATCAGGAAGTTGAGAAAAGAAGGTAACCTTCCAGAAGAAATGGAAATATTTATTTCTAATCTATCATTAGAAGATTTAATAGCCCTCAAATTAGAAATTGCCAGTAGACCTATCAGTGGAAAATTATATGGAATTCCAATTTGGAAGTCTATTCCATTTATTGTAAGAGATGCAGTCTTAAAAACGGCCGTCTCAGTATGTAAAACAAAAGTTGATGCAGCAAACTTATTAGGAATGGATGTTGATAAGATGAACAACTTATTAAAAAAATACAATACTATCAGTTTTTTCGAAGAAAGTAGTTGACATAATTTCAGAAACCTGTATAGTTATGACTAGAAAGTTGAAAGGCGTTATTAAATAACAAGTAGGTTAACCTTCCAAGCCCTTAACGAAGGGGATAAATATTGAAGAAGGGATAGCACGACGGCTCTGTTAAGACTCCGTTCGCTTTTTAACTAGTGCCCCCTCGTCGGCAAATATGACGAGGGGGCAGTTCTTTGAAAATATGGGGGTGTACAGGTTTCGACTGGGTAGTGAAACTAACATGTGCAAGGCAGAGGGCAGCGACGGTCTCTGTAAAAACGCTGAACTTAATAAGTGCTAATACTAACACTTACTCAGATTACGCAATAGCTGCTTAATCGGAGGGAGCCATTCCTTCTAAACAAAAATGGCATTTGGTTTCTTGTTTCCTTAAAAAACAAGTGGTGCGAAAGGGCTTAAGCAAACGGAAGATAGAATGTCTGGGTCTTTCTTTCAGTATTAACAGACTAACCTTGTGAACGACATGTTAGCAGAGTTATTTAGGACGGGGGTTCGATTCCCCCCACCTCCACCAACTTTTTGTATTTTATTAACTATTTACCATTATGAACAATCCACACAAAAAATGGCAAGAATTTCTTATAAATGAAGCTGGGCTGACAAAGATTAGGCAAGACATGTCTGACTATGACACAGCCTTTATTACGGCGTTTCGTGGCGATATAAATGACAAATCTATGTGTGTTTATGCGCCTCCATCGGAAAAAGAACTACAAGAGCGAGATAAGATGGGCAAAAGAGGCGAGAGTAACAAAAGAAATAATAAAGAATTGTCAGCCTTTCTTTTGAGCCAAGGATACGGCATTAAAAATATACAAGGCTCATATATAGAGAACTTTGGGTCCGCAGATCCGAAGAAAATCCCAAGAGAAGTTAAAGAAAATAGCTTTTTTGTAACAAATCTTAACGATGATCCGGAGTTTTTCGAAGAAATCATCAATTTAGGCAAAAGATATTGCCAAGATTCAGTTATTCTTGTACCAAAAGGTGAAGAAGGGTACCTTTACGGAACAAACAAAACCTACCCCGGCCTAGACCAAAAAGAGACTCTTGGCAAGTTTATTGGCGGAGAAACGGGCGAATTTATGTCTCGCATCAAGAAAAGACCCTTTGTTATGAAGGAAGACGAAGATACAAAGACATATGAAGACCTTACAGGCAAACAAAGGCAGGCAGCAAAGATTATGTCGCAAAGAGTTGATAGAGAAATCAACGAAATGAACACAATTTGCAATATAAATGAAGCAGATTTGCAGGCCTATGATAAAAAAGGCAAAGTTTTGCTTTACCATTACGCTCCCGTTGAAGAATCTGAGATTGAAATTGACCCGGCACACTTTGGAAAACAAAGATACTCCAGAAGAGAAAAAGAAAAGTCTACATACCCTCGTTCCTTTTTCTATGTAAGTTTGGATCAAGCAGAGGGTGAAGTAAAATCAGGAAAACATCTTTTTACACTTGAAATTCCCACCAATATGTTGTATAGTATTAAAAACGATCCTGATGGCCTCATAGATTCCATTAGGCATCCAACGTATGGCTTTAGAAATGATATGGAGTGGACAAAGTTGTTCAAAACAATACATCAAGAAAAGGGATATAAGGGTGCCTACTATTCTACGCCCAGAATGGATTTAGTGGTTCTTTTTGAGCCAGTTAAAGCACAAAAAATGGAGCAAGAATGAAAACAGGAGATGCAGTATTTCAAAATTACGGCGGCCTACACAGATACGGAAAGGTAAAAGAAATAAAGGCTAACCTTAAGGGCGAAGGATGGACATGGGCCAAAATTGAATGGGTAGGGGATGAAAAGTTCATTACCTCTCAGCGGTGGAAGGCAAAGATGCGGAACAAGGACAAAAATGCATTCATTCCGGAATATTACCGCGCCGATGATGTTCATAAGATAGATCTAGATAAAACAATCAGAGCTTTATTAAAATTAAGAGAACTTATTTAATGCGTGATAGCTCAGTCGGTAGAGCAGGCGGCTGTTAACCGCCTTGTCGTAGGTTCGAACCCTACTCACGCAGCCATACAAAGGTTTATTTGAAAATGATTTATAAAGTTGAATTTGAACAAGTTAGAGATTGGACAAGAGAGCATGCAGAATATTGCTCTAAGATTTGGAAGGTCGATTTTGATTTAGAAAATTACGAGCCAGAAGTCCACACCTTTTATGTGAGAGATCTGCAAATAAATGGCAGAGAAGAGTTGCATTTTCGGCACCTATTTGAGCTAGAAGAGAAGATACAAGCCAAGTTTGGCAATAGGTACAAAGTAGGCATAATCCATGAAGAAATCCCTCCGGAGTAGGCGTTTATAGGTCTGCGATGTCTGCTAGGTCAGTATCTTCTACATCTGGCTCTGGCTGAACATCTGCGGCAGTCTCGGGGGCTTCTACTGATGGCTGGATCTCGTCTTCGAACTTCTTGAAATAAAGATCCAAGTTCATTAACAAGCCATCATAAAATGCCTTAACGTCGGCTGCATTATAGAGAGACTTGTAAGCATCAACAATTTGTGTTTCAACTTTATTAAAGGTTTCGTAAGCTTTGTCGCGACCAGTCAAGTCTTCGCCTTCAATTCCAAAATCCTCAACGGCTTGCTCTTCTTTATCTTTTCTAATGTCTGCCATATCTTCTGGCCTATCTTGTCCAAGTTGAATTTCGATTTCTTCGGACAGGCTTTGATCAGCTTGATCCATAGCGCTAAGGGGAGCTAACACATTCTCGACTGCTTTTAAAATATGTGAAGCAAAAGAATTTCTTTGCTGTTCAGAGGAGGCCAGTTCTTTATAACCCGTTTCAATTGTTTTGAGAATATTGTCAAAAAGAGTATTGAGAGTATTTAATCCAGTGTTATCATATGGAGAATCTTCGGTATCACCAACTTCATCTTCCATAATAAGATTTCTAATAACTTTACGTAATCTTTGCTCTTCAGCCAAATATTGATCAGCTTCTTTATGTCTTTTTGTTTCTACAATTTTAATTGCTTTGCGAATAAGCTTACGAAGTCTAAGTTCTTCAACGATCTCTTGTCTATCGATATACATTTTGTTGATTCTCCTCAATAACCTAAATAGTATTAATTATTTGCTTTTACTCTCGTCTTGGTGCATATGTGGTTCCATATATACTTTCTTCTTCTTTTTTCTTGGTTTTGCACCCAACGGCAAAGAATACCCAGCCACTGGTCCGCCTCCCATCGAAGATATTTCACCTAGTTCCATATCGACTTGTTCTAGCGCTTCTGGATTTACAACGAAGATCTTTTCAAATCCTTGTTTAAAATCAGGAATATCCCATACGACATCGATGTTTTTATATGTAAAATCTTCCCATCTATTACTCAAGTAGCCGAGTGTATCAATATTATACGGGGCTAGTTTTTTCGTATCTTCATTTCCCCCAATATCAAACCATTTAGCCCCAGGCTTAAATTCGAAAGCATATACATGCTTACCTGTCATTTCAGCAATTTCTCTACTTGGGACAAGATACATTGGTTCTAAACTATCGCCAATAGGTTCATCTGCTGAGTAATACCAAGTTTCTTCTTCAATACCCTCGGATAATCTATGTTCTTCTTCTAGAGAGCCACCAAAACCGGCGGGAGCAGATTTAGATCTTGCTTTTGGAGGGTTTATATCATATGGGGCCCCACCTTTTTTCTTTTCACCCTTAGTAGACATCCTTTTTTTCGCATGCCCTTTAGCATAAAACTTCTGCACAGGCTCCATTTCGTTCATTACTTCTTCAACTAGCCGAAAGAACAAAGGGAGAGCAACGTGCTCATTAGCTTCTTCAGCCTTGCCCTGTATGCCTAATATATCTAACACGTCTTGTGGATCAACTCCACTTGGTAAAAATCTACTAATATCAGCGTTTTCTGCCGCTGATCTAAAGTCGCTAGCACTAAGTTCTTCTCCAACAGGATCAAAAACATATTTCATAGGATCTAGAACTCTTACACCTTCTGGCGCATATTGCTGCACATTTCTGGCAAACCTAGATTGGTCGCCCCCCTTGGTGCTTGCTCCAAGGATAACGTTTTCGCCGGCTTGTGCGCTATTTTCGACATACTCGTAAGCGGACCTAACTGGTGATGGGTTTGGCGAGGGAATAACTTCTACATTGCTAAGTCCTGATTTATCTAAGTAAATCTTCCATATAGAAATGGATTGATCTTGATTTATTTCTTGTCCAGATGGAGTTAACCTTGATTTTGGAGAAACCATAACAACGACGCGATCAGCATTGTCTGCATAGTGTTTAACCATATCTAAGTGGCCTCTATGTGGAGGCTTGAAAGCACCTGGAACTATGGCTACCGTCTCTCTTGTTTCGGCCGCTTCGTCAACTCTTGGAATCTTAACCCCTCCTCTACCAAATCGGAAAAGACCCAATATTTGGTTAATTGGAGCAAAGTTGCCGGTAAACTTATAAAGCTGGCCATCGTATTCAAAAACAAAGCCTTCTGCAACAGATGTAACATTGTCTAAATGCTTTATTTTTCGTAACTGTTTAGCTAGAATTTCGTGTGCCATCTCTTGGCCCGGGCCCTGGTATGCCTGAATCGATTTAATAGCTGTTTCTACCTCTTTTTTAAGGCGAGCGAGTTCTTTTGCATTGTCAAGCACATAAGCACTTTCCATGCCCTCAAGCATCGCAACAGCAAAATCGTGAACGGCGTCTTCAATGGGCCAGATTATCTTAGAGATGGTCTTATTTCCGGTTTTGACATAACTTTTTACTTGTTCTTTAGATTTATCATCTCCACCAAGACCACGGTAGATTTGAGTAAGAGTAGGAGCGCCATCAATTTTTAGGATACGGTCAACTACTTTTTGTTTTAAGTCATCGTTTAAAGAGGGGAATTTTTCTTTAACATCTTCTAAAAGTTTTTCATTTAGAAACTCATAAATTGTCATATCGCCTTCAAAACCAGTTTTTTTGATTCTTGCAAGTGCGATTTTTAGATCATGATCACCATCAAGCTTTTGTAAGCTAACCATCGCTGTTCTTTGAACATCGAAGTTTTTCCCATGGGTTGCATCCTCAAACCTGTCAACAACTCTGTCTAAAGCTTTTGACGACTGTTCTACATCAGCATTAACAACTTTATCAGATTCTTCATCATATCTTTTGTGGCCCGCACTGTGAATGGTAATAATATCAGTATCGTAATTTACAACATTAGATGCCCCGGGCCCCATAATTTCTGAATTGTAGAATATTTCCCCATTGGGGCCAAAGATTTCTTCCTTTTCTTCATTAGATAAAGAAGCCGCAGCGGCCTCGAAAGCATTAAAAGAATCAACATAGACCTTTTTTACTTTATCTCCGCCCTGGAACTCACGCATAGCAAGGTCTACGGCATTCATGCCTCCCTTTTGCATATCGCCCTTATTTCGAGCAGCACGAGCTTCTCCATTCTTGAAGCCCAAATAAACATTAAACCCGTCAGTCTTTTCAGTTCCGACGAGTTCTCCTTTACTTGCAGCAGCTAAAACTTCTGCTAACTTCTCAAATGTTAAGCCCCTGTTGTCATATAGGTGAGCAAGGTGGCCAGCAACCCCGCCTTCAGCTATTAGTTTTGGCATCCTCTATATCCTCTTTAATTTCCTCAAGGACATTGACTCTTTCTTGAAGAACAGTTAATTGTTCTTGCATTCTGCGAGCCATTTTCTTGATTTCCTTAAGCTGTTGTTTCGCCATAGATAAGCGCCGGCTTTCAACTTGTGTTCGAGCCTTCATATTCTCGATAGCTTCAGACAGCCCCTGAATATACGTCATTATATTGGCATCAGGAATCCGGCCCTCGTGCAATAAAAACTCTTTTGTCATTTTATAGTAATCTATAGACATAATTTTAAACCCTAATTATTGGTTGTTTTCCCTTTCTCTACGACATATGCTTGCGCGTTATTCCTGATTAAAAAAGGTACAACACCATTCATAGCAACACTAAAGGGCACCTGATCAACACCGTCTTTTTTATAGTTCGAAGATGCATTCTCAAATTGATTAATTGTAAAATCCTCGGCAATTTCAGCCTCAGATTCACTACTATAAGATCCAAAAGCCATAATTAGTTATCCTTTTTGACAGCTTTCTTTGGGGCGGCCTTCTTTGGAGCTTCTTTCTTTGGAGCGGCTTTCTTTGGGGCTTCCTTAGCAACTGGTGCTTCTGGTGCTTCTGGTGCTTCTGGTGCTGCGGCCTTTGGTGCTCTTGCGGCTGCTCTAAGTTTTTTTCTCAATCTTCTTCTTCTTGGACTTGGCATTTTATTGTTCTCCTTATTTAGTCCATTTGGACTTTAATTTGTTATAAAGACTTGTGTTGTACCAAGCCTTGTTTGTTTCTTTAACTTCTTGTTTTTGTTGTGGAACTTCTTTGATAATCTCTTTTGGGGCTTCTTGTTGTTTAGACTCTTCAAGAGAAGGCATGTCATCCATAACCTCTGCATCTTCTTTATCTTTTTCAAGGTCCATTTCTTCAACTTTATCTTTCTTTGCGCCCACAAGTTCAGACACAACAGAGGCGACGATTTTCTTTAATTCTTCTTTTGCAATTTGCACACTTTCGTTCATTTGGTTTTCTCCTTTGAATTTTTTCTTGTCTTCCCAATCCCTTACGTTCAAGTTTCCTTGTAAGTAGGCTTCTTTTTCAATATCTCTGCCTTTACCATCTTCCGCATAGTGACCACCAGTAGTGAGATCATCTAAATCCCCACGACAGTTTTGTGCGTGATGTACTAGTTCATGAGAAAAAGAACGAAGAACATCTTTGGGATGCCTATTCGTTATATACAAAACGATAAGTTTGTTCTCTGGATCATAGTATGCCGTTTTTCCTAGAGATTGTTCAGCATTTTCGGCATCATGGCGCATAATAACGCGCACAGGGTGCTCGAAACCCAAAGCATTCTTGGCATATGGATAGAACTTTTGGACAAGATCTTTAATGTTCTGTTTAGTTTCCATCACTTAGTAAATAGTGATGAAAAGAACTAAATCCTATCTTTATTTCCTGAAAAGTAGACGTTGGAAACTGGAGAGGTGAGTGAGATATGTGAAGTGAGCCAGCTTTTGACTTGTTCCTCTTCTTTAAACTCTAGGAGTTGTTCGCCGTTATAGAATTTCCATTCTCCAACTTCTCGCAAAACATCCATTTTGTTGAATACTAAATCAGTAACTCCATTCATACGAACCGCTTTCATTAGGTTATTTAGATCCATCCAGTTACATTGTCTTTTTCTGCCAGTTGTAGCGCCAAATTCCTCTCCGATTACCTGTAGGGCATTGAAGACATCTCCCTCTGGTTGGAAATGCTTTGCTCCCACGTAAGTCTCGTAAATCTTAGCAACTCCCCACACTTTGCGAATAGCTTGTGGAGGGACTCCGTTTAAAAGGGCGGCAGCGGTTGTGCAATGGGACGAGGTTACATAAGGATAGTCCCCATGATCAATATCCAAGCCAAACCCTTGAGCGCCTTCAAAAAGAATCTCTACATGCGGTTTGGAGTAAAGCTCCTCATAAATATCAACAAGATATCCATCAAAACATTCCATATCCTCTGCTCTAAGGCCCCTTCTATCATATTTATCACGATATGCTGGTCCATTTCCGCGTTTAGTCGTTCCAATTTTAGAGTCGTTGCCGTCTTCTTCTTTGTGATCTTTTGTAATAACGTGAGCATTTTTAGCAATAGAGACAAGAGTTGATGCCGGAATGCCCGCTTGTTCCAATTCTTCTATTTCTTTAAAGAACTGATCCGGATCTACAACGCAGCCCGGGCCAATAATAGATTCAATCCCATAAAATACGCCGGCTGGAATATGGTGAGTTACAAACTTTTTTCCTTCATGATAAATGGTGTGCCCTGCATTACACCCCCCATTGAATCGAATAACATGCGTATAACTGCCTTTTGAACATAGGTGGTGGGTAATCTTACCCTTGGCTTCGTCTCCGTGTTGAAGACCAAGGACAACATCTGCGATCATAATGCCTCTCTCTGTTGGTGTTTATAGGGGAATTATAGCACAAAAGGTAAGAAAAGTAAAGATTATTCGCAGGCGTTGTCATCAATAATTTGCATTAAATTTTCGTATATAGCAGCGGGATTGCTTAACAACTCGAACCATTGGCCGCCATATATTGTGAGAGGCTCCCATCCGGCCTTTACGCCCATATAATTGCAATTTTTCTGTGCTATTTTTGAAAATGTGTATACATTTAAATCCACGCAGTTGGAAATAAGTTGTTGAAGGTGCACTTGCTTTAGCCCGTCGTGATACGCTGTCAATATATCTTCCAAATCGCTCATCATTGTAACATAACTTTGACCCGGCTCATCAGAAAACACAATAACAACATGCTGTGCGTCATCTCTCCAATTTATTTCAAAGTTTTGGGGTTCTGGGATTGAGAAGAGATCAGACATTCCGAGATTATATAGGAAGCTTATGTGTTCTATTGGCCATGGAAGAGCAGAGGGCGGAGCTAAATTCCATAAAGACATATAAATTGCATCATATAAGGGTTCAATTCCTGAGTTGAAATCAACACTAACTCCCGATAATTTTGCTATAAAATCACTAAATGGCGCTAGATTAGAAACTAACTCTATATATTGATCATTTCCCCATGGAGTAGTTGCAGGCTGTTGTGTAAATGGGCCCATAATTAAACCCCATTGGATAACTTCTTCGTCTTGATAATAGGTTGCGAATTGGTTCATCGCTATAAGGACGGCATCGATTTCGTCTTGCATAGAACCAGAGGCGTCAATAATAAAAAGAATATCCGTATCCTTTAGTTCTTTGCCGTCATCCGTTATACCATCGCAGTTATCATCTTCGCCATTACACTCATCTTTATCTGCCGGCAATGTCTCATCCTTGCAGAAGCCTTCAATAAACGTTTCTCCGTCTTCGTAATAGCTTCCCCATGACCCCTTTTCACAAGTCATCTGCCCGGGCTTACAAATACCAACAAACAAAGTCTCTGGATCTCCCGAGTAACATCCTTTGAATAAATTCTCATCTACTGCCTGATTGCAGTTGTCGTCGTGGTTATTGCATATTTCGTCTACGACCAAGCCTTTGTATTTATCACAATTTAGCGGAACAGGGTCTTGATAACTGCACATGGCAAAGCACGCGGTAAGGTAGATCTGCTCGCAGTTTTCATCTAAGCATTCACAAGTCTTATAGCCTTGGCCGCAAACGAGGGGATCCTCGTAACAAGGAATGAGAGCACCAACCATATCTACTGTGCATAGACAATCTAAATCTTCGTCAATCTCACCATTGCAGTTGTCGTCAAGACCATTACATATTTCAATAAAGGGAGGCTTTGCTGTGCATCCAACCCAAGAACCATTCACGCAGAATTCAACACCAGCCTCACAAACTGTTTCACAAAGTTGTTCTAAATTTTCGTCTGTCTCTCCATCGCAGTCGTTGTCAAAGCCATCACATATTTCTTCCGGAACTGCGCCACATTCTCCACAAAGATTTGTCTGGTCCTCATCAACTAGGCCATCACAGTCATTATCTTTGTAGTCACACACTTCCTCTTCTGGCTCGTCGCCAAAACACACCTCTTCTCCGTCAATACAGATTAGGTCCCCGGGCCCGCACTCATTATAGCATTCTAAAATTGGAAGAAGATCATCCACTTCTCCATTACAATCGTTGTCAATTCCGTCACAGACTTCTGGACCGCACGCAACGCAGTCGGTATACTTCCAAATGCCTTTCTCGCACCATTTCTCTTGAGTACCATAAATATTACCACCAGTTTCTATCTCAAATGGGCAAAAAACTGTTTCTGGCTCTGTATCTAGGGGATCGCACTCGAATACTTGCTCACAATCTCCCTTATAAACAATCTCCTCGGGATCTTTACAGGTATCAGTTACAAGTTGAAATTGCCAGATTTCACCCAAATATAGGGCCGGAGGACAGAAATAATATTCATATTTGTAGCAGTCTTCCTTATATTGTTGTTCTAAATTGAAAATACTGGTGTAGTTTGGCTTTTCTAGGTCGCTTGGCCCATTTTCTGGATCCTTTACGGCACTATTATCTAGATCATATTGTTTTTCAGGAATTTCTATTTCGCCCGGATATGGGTAGGGATTCTCGGGGAACAAATCAGAGCATGACATTAGGTTCAAGGCAGCAAAAATGCTTAAAACGATAAAGAAAATAGCAGTTATTATGTTTTTGGTCATATTATAAATATGAGTAAAAATAGTATTTAGGAAAGTTTTTCTGGTCGCGACTGTATGTCTTGTACATCGACGCCTAGAATTTCTCTTAATCCAGGCACCAGAGAATTTTTCATATAAGTGATGGGGTTAGCTTCTACTCCGACTAATTCAAACTTTATTTCAAAGATAACAAAATTAAATGTTTCTGTTTTCCTGGCATAATCTGCTTGGTGATTAACGGTCGTAACGCCTACGATTCCTCTAACCTCGTTAAGAAGCTGGGTCATGTCACCGCCTCTTGCTTTATTTATGCGTAACTTGGTTGATGTTTTGTAGATATTTTGGGGATTTTCTTGCTCAGATAAGTCAAGCTGATTCTCAATCATTTCCACGAGTGTATTTAAATTGATTTTCATTATTTTTTATCATCCAAGTAAGCGGCAATGGCCATCTGCTGTTTCTTTTTCTTGCTCTTTCCCTTAAATTGGGAAGCATCAGATTTTTGGAAATCTTTAACATAAGCACCTGCGCCATCGCTAGGCTTAAGCTTCTCACCTAGCTCAGACCGAGCCTCATCTTCTGGTCACTGCTCTTGTATATCGCCTTTCGCCTCAGTGACATCAGTAACTATCTGCACGATAAACCCAACAACATCTCTGTGCATAACCTCTGGATCCTTAGAAACAGGCTCTCCAGTATCGGCATATACTTGATCTTTTTCAACTGGGGTCATCATTTCTTCGTATGCTATTTTAATTGCATTCTCAAGATTTTCAAGGGTGTCTACATTAATGCTTTCAACCAATGGTTGTTCTTGCTCTTCCAACTCTTGCTGGACCTCAGTGCCAAACATTTCACCAGCTTCTTCATTGGTAAGGGTAACCTGGAGTTCTTCTTTAATGATTTGTTTGAGTCTTTGTTTTGTTATTTTCATGTTTTTATTCCTTGAATGGACCTTTAAAGTTGACATCGCCAGCTTTCATTCTTGCGACAACATTACTCAGAGATACTTGACCATCGTGGGTGTCTCCGCCATCAAACTGAGGCATATAATCTCTTTCTGGACCTTGTGGGGCGGGTAAGTTTGATAAATTTTCAGAAGCTTTATTAATTATTACTCCCCTAGCTTGCTCATTAGACATATTTGGCTCTAATCCAAAATAATCATTACCTTCTTGGGATTTTTTAACAGTATTTATATATTCATCTCCAAGAAGAGGTTTTCCACTGTCCATCTTTTTACCAATTAAAGAAGTTATCATAGCCTTGATTTCTGGCGCTTTTGATCCTAAAATGTTATCTTTTGCGCTTTCGTCGTCTTCATCGCCCCCAGTTGTTGCTTTGGGAATATCTCCTGAAGTTGGGTCAATGGTTGCCGCAATTGCCAATTGAGCAACAGCCAATTTTTCATCTGGACTGTCGCCGTGTGCAGCTAGATCAATATCAACAGCATTAATAGCTGCTTGTGGATTTACAGACCACATCGATGACCAACGATGGTGCCCGTCAATCACCAAATCTCCAGAAGAAACAATTTTCATGCCTCTGCCGCTAGGATCACCAGTTGCAATATTCTTTAAAGTGTCATACGAAGAAAGAGGCCAACCAATGGACTTGCTTAAGCTAATCTCATTTTGAGTAGGTTTTAATTTGGATACACTTGGAGATGCATTGTCGGATACTTTGATCACTTCATCTTTACTTTTTGCGTCTTTCTGGCCGGCTCTTAGTGCAGCACGAACCTTTGGATCTTTTCCTTCTGGAGAATTCAAAAAGTCTACAATTTTTACAACTCCATAGTCTGATAGGTCTCCGCCCGTTTTCTCTGCTGCTTTAGCAAGGGTATCTTTCCCATCTTCTTCGCCTTCTTCCCTTTCTTTAGACCCTTGGTATGACATACTAGATTGTGATTTACCACCCCCTAGAGCAATTTCTTCAGTTAGTATTTTTTTACTGAACTTTCTCCACGATTCCATCAATTCCTTCATTTTATTTCTTTCCTTTTGCATTTGCTAGCTCTTCTGCGATCAAAGACTTGAGAGCATCTTTGGTGATTTTACCCTCTTCCATACGGGTCATATAATTGTAGTTATCGCCTTCACCGGATTGCCATTTATCAAAGCCAGACTTTTTAGATGAGGAAGAACTAGAACTACCCCCTCCACTGCCTCTCGTCATATATTCATACCTGTCTTTAGCGGCTCGTGACAGGGTTTCCACAACACCTTTAATATAAGACCGATCAGCCTGCGGATTTACAAGATATATTGCTTGGGCAATTGCATCCTTCAAAGGCATGTTTTTTACATTATGCTTCAACGGATACTTGTCAAATTGATCTGCAACGTTATCTGCGGCATAATGACCTCTTTCCATGTAGTCTCCCGTAAAGGCGCTACCAATACCACGCCAGTTATCGTTGAAATAACTCATGTGCTTATGATCGTCGTCTCCAAGATAGAACGTATCTTTGATTGTTTCAATTGCTTGTGCCTCTAACTCCTCTTCGCTCGGCTCTTCGGGTTCTGGCTCAGGTGCAGGCTCTTCTTTTTTCTTTTTCTTAAAGAAATCAAAAATACCTTCTTCTGTTTTTTGCAACTCTTCTTCAATTATCTCTTTTAATCTAGATTTCGTAATTTTCATGTTAATGTCTCCTGTAACATTATAAATATTATCTCGTTTTAGTTTAAGCACTTAAACTTTATATTTAAGCCAAGCGTAATGTTCTCTCATTTCTAGGTAATGCTCGTCAAGCTCATTTCCGTAAGCCTCACGCTCAAAGCGGATTGATCTATATGCATCATTATAGTTCCTATATTTTATAAGGCCATGGATAAAATCCCAAAGGTAAAGGAATAAAAATCCAATAACAACAGTTTCCCTATATTGTAATATATGAATACTCTCATGACGAATAAGGCGATCATCGCCCTCACCTCTAATAAAAATAAACGGAAATAAGGTAATACCGCCAAGAGTTGATCGAAAGTAACTTAGCATCTCTACCAATCTACTATTCTTTACAATTATGGGGCACCAACAATTATCATTCGGCTTCATTTAACAAATCCTCTTTCCTTTTAAAAGCTCCTGCAACATACTCGTTTTACCAAAAAATACAAACGACGTTGCCACTTCGTCTTCTTTCACCTTCAGCCTTTCAGCCCAAGTTTTAGAAGACTTATTTAAACATAGGGCGACGGGCTTTGTGATTAAATCACCTCCTTGGTTGCCTAACAAATGGTTCCAGAGATGGTACTCAAACTCAGTGACTCTGAAGCGGTCGGCTATAAGCCCGTCGTTATTTTTAGAGGCCCACTCAATTGCAATCTGTAACAAGAGTGGTCCCCATTCATTATCTGATTCTATAATCTTGGCTATGTATGCTCCATCGCATTCGCCTTCATACTCGCTAGGCTTTGCCATCGTTATGTATCCCCAAGGCTTTCCTTCACCTTTTTCTATTGGGGTGCATATAGCTTCATTAACATAGCGAAAGGTCTTTCTACCGGCCGCACCTCTTTCAATGCGAATAGCAACGCTTGAGGGCAAGTCCGCGAAAGACTTAACGTTTTTTAATACAATATTCTTGTATACTTTCTTTTTCTTTCTTCCTACCAAGCATTTACTTCCCTAGAAACCCCTTCCAAGACTTAACTGTCTCAGATAGTTTTATTCTAATCAGACCATCAGATTTTCTAGACATCAACCTGTCGTAAGCCATATGCTTAAGGTTGCTCAACTTTTCCAAGTATCCGTTTCTTCTTAGGACTTTAAAAGCGATATTCTCGCTTGAAAACTCTCCCGACCTGTCTAGTCCTGCTTTTCTGAACTTGCGTATTTTCTCTCTTAACTTCTCAATATATTGGAGAGCGTCTGTATATTTTCTATCCTTGTAGATATCAACTGCTCTTTCTATTTGATCCATGATGCCATCGGCTTTCTTTGCGATATCATTCCAGTCGAAAGAAGGCTCAACT
>Ga0080013_1000145_pt1 | contig 98302 bp, 62 predicted proteins | sample ETNvirenome_6_85_FD_69236 | JGI IMG/M metagenome (GOLD analysis project Ga0080013, IMG submission 69236) | Marine viral communities from the Pacific Ocean - ETNP_6_85 (SPADES assembly) (version 2) | ecosystem: Environmental > Aquatic > Marine > Oceanic | place: Pacific Ocean | collected 2013-06-19
CCTGTTGCAGCTAATTGATTAAGTTTTAAAGAACGACTTCCTGTATATTTTTGTGCTGTGGATTTTGCAACAACAATCAACCATGTATCATTTTTTCCCCAATAATCAGTATTTGCTTGTTCCATATCTGCGTCCATTACCGTTTGTCCGCCATCAGCTCCATCAGCCCCAGGCGCACCGTCGTCTCCCTGTTCCGTTAAAACATTCCAGTTTGTATTATTTGTATTTGGAGTACTATTGCTGTTTTGAGTAACAGCAATCCATGAGGATCCGGCATATGATACAGCGTCGTTTACTTCGTAGGTAATTGAGCTGTTCCATGCGCCTATCCAATTCATACCACTTCCAACCGGAGTTCCATCAGTCAAGTTTATTGTACCCGTGATTTCTAAGTTACTAGTATCAGGGTTCCAGACTAATTTATCTCCTAAGCTAAACTTGGAATCACTCCCTAAAAAGAATCCTGTATTACTATTTCCATGAGTTCCTGTGCCTGTAAATAATTTATTTTCTTCTAAAAATATTCCTCCAATTTCACCTTTAAGGGCTGTTATTCCATCTTTATCTAATGTAAAATAAGATCTACCTCCAGTAGTTCCATCTGCAGATTGAATTATTCCACCAAACTCATCATAAAAAGTTATATCAAGAAGATGTATTTCTTTTCCTGCGCTTCCCGGCCCTGTTGAGCCACTTTCTAAAGTAATACTAGTATCAGTATAACTTAATAATTTTTTTGCAGTAATATAAAACGTTGTACCATATGGACCTATTGCAATATCAAGGTATGAGCCATCGACATAAATATCACTTTCATTTCCTGTCGGCCCATTACTATTTTCCCATATCATCATAGGGACTAAATCGTTATTGTTTAGTCCAGAGATTACATCATTTTGATGTAAATCGCAAAGGCCTGTAAAAAGCGTGTGATTAAGTAGACCAGTTTGTCCTATTGTTAGTGTTTTAGTAATTGTGGCATCCTCTGCTAATAAAAGAGCAGTAGCTACAGAACTAAAAGTAGCTCCGAATTCATCCCAGTAACCAACATTTGGAGGTTCTTTACTAGAGCTAGAAGTATGTGCTAAAGTACAAATATAGTAAGTTCCATTGTCGCCTTGTACAACATCTCTCCTACCTGGAGTAGACGCATCGTTAGTGTAGTAGGAAATACCATCTTGCCATGGTCCTCTAAATACTACTCCTGCGCCAGCTTCTCCTTCTGCTCCTGTTGCGCCAAAACTAGAGTAAACAGCAGGATCTGCCCATGTAGAACTAACAGGTTCACCAGATACTTGATAGTTAGCATAAGTACTCCAAATATTAATAGCAGTTCCTGCAGCTAAAGCAGCATTGATTGCTGTATTATCTGGATCTGCTGTCCAATATTGATTGGCTGGCATATTTGTACCATTAGAAGGTATCCATAAAGAGCCGCCAGGATTAATAGCAACAACAATAGGGTTATTATCAGACGGCCAAAGTCCTGCAGTTTCTAATTGTGAGAGGGTTTCAGAAGTATGAACATAGAATCGTCTTTCTTCAGTTAAACCTGCCTCGCCTTCTCGAGCTCTTGCAACGGTAAATACTTTAGCGCCAACATAACTTGCCACACTATCGTAGGGAGGATTACCTAGAGCAGAATAACCGGTTCCTTCTGGGTCAAGTATATCAAAATCAAAAACATGAATAGTTACAATTCCTGTATCATTTGCGCTAGCCGCTGCACTGTCTTCTAAGGAAACCTCTGGATTTGTTGTATCATTGCCCGCTTCTATTTGAGCAGACCAGCTTGTAGTTATACCTGCTAATTCTATATGACAGTCAAGTAAGGTAGTTCCTTTATATAGATTTACAAAAGTTCTAGAATCAGTCCAGTCTCCTCCTGTTCCATCATTTCCAGTTGCTTCAGTATGACTTTCATTAGTAAGAATAATACTATAAGAATCAGTACCTTCTTGCAATTTATGTAATGTTGTTGAGTCGGAGTACTCGCTCCCTGGTGTTCTTCCTGTTATTTTTAAAGTTTGTAGAGCGGTACTATAGTTTACTCCGTCTCCATCAAAGTCTCCAGGCCTCAGATAAGCTGTATATTGCCCGTCTGCAACACCATCATCATCTTCATCTACTTGTGCTGGAACAGCAACATCAACATCAGTTGTAGTAAATAAACTAAAAGGAGAGGCTATAGTATTTCCAGCTAGATCAATTCCTTCAGTTTCAAATACTATTGGAGCATTTAAATTTTGTAAACTTACAGTAATAGGAACTGCATCTGAAGTAGTAATATAACCATCACCATTATAAGTAATTGTTTGAGAAGCAGCAGAGATAACTAAATCTTGCGCTGAAGGCCCCTCTATACCAGCAGAGGCATAAACAATCCAAGGTAAATCTCCACTACCATTAGCAGCTACATACTGTTCTCCATAACCTGGTACTCTTGGGCCAGATGTTGGAGATAAATTCCAGGTTGCATCAGTACTATTACCTGCAGTAGCCGGGCCCCAAAACCAAAAGCTACCATTCCATGATACTACTTCTCCTTGATTATAATCATACGCTGCGCTATTATCCCAATCTCCTATAAAAGAAAAGGTTAGGGCCGGCCATCCTTCTAACTCATCCGATATCTGAGATAACTTTCCTAGTAACGTTAGTTTTCCAGAAGGAACATCAAATGATAAATTATTTATGTCATTACCAAATATAAAATTTCCTGTAGTAGCGTCTAGATATACAGTCTGTTCCATATCATTATTAAACATCGTCATGCCCAAAGTATCCATAGTAATACCAGAGCCAGTTGGAGATCCTTCTTCAAATTCTCCACTCCAAATACTTAAGCCTGTTTCTAATCTAAGAGTTCCACCTACAATTAAGTCAGCAGCTAATATAGTATTGAAATTTAGATCATCTGGAGACAGATGATTTGTAATATCTTTATTAAATTGAGCCTTCCAAGAGTATTTATTTTGTTTAGGCTCCATATTAAAAGTATACATGTTAGCATGTTCTAGTAAAAGTCCTAACTCTAAAGTTTCTGCAGCAATAGCTACTTGAAATGCAGTTTTATCAATACTATCTAAACCACCACCGCCACTGCCAATACTTATACTACTTTGACCAAGACTACTCACAGTTAAATAACCATAAGGCACTGTAGTAGAAGTATAAATTTCTCCATCTATAGCAACTTTTACTAAACGAGGCATATTTAGAGACCCAAGCTGACTCGGCGTAGTAATTCCTGTTAAAGTATTTCCAATAAATGAGGCAGACGAGGTAGGTTTTATGTAAATAGGCATAACAGCCATTCCCCGATCGGTTATATCAGTTACATAATTTTGAGCATAATCTCCATCTTCTCCTGCATAAATAATATTTGTAAGTGCTATTAATTCTGAAACACTTTCTAATTCATCAACCTCTGCTACAGCGCCGGATCCTCCTAAATCTGCTTGAATTGTTACTGTAGGTATACTTGTATATCCCAATCCAGCATCTGTTACGGTTATTCCCAAAATACCACCCAGCCCGCCATGTACTCCATTAACTTCAGCTGTAGCACCAGAGCCTCCTCCGCCTGTAATACTGACCCATGGATTTCCTACAACATATCCAGTACCAGCATGAGTTACAGTTATACTTCCTATTCCAAACTGTTCTTCTGGTGTTTTTATTACTAAAGCTTCTACTGGACTAGAAATTCCATACCGTGCTAAAATTGTATCAGGTACTTCACCAGAACCTGCGGGCTCCCCAGTATCAAAATTTACTATAGATTTTTCTAATCTAAGAGCTCCATCAACGTCAGCAGGAACTAATGGCTCAACTACTACTCCTTCAAGCGGGCACAGAAGTGGAGCATCAGTATGAGCTAAAAAATTACCAGCAATATCTACAGGAACTCCCCAATATAAATAAAGTAAAGCGCCTTCATCTGAATAATTTGCAAAATCTCTATCAGTAAAAGTAGTATCAGAAGGAGAAACTTCTCCAACTCTTTTAGAAGGATTTGTAGGATTTCCATCATAATGATCTAATGTAGCATTACTGCTATCTTTAACTGCTCTATATATTTCTATTTTATATAATCCAGATAAACCAACAAAATCATCTCCAGTATCTGGATCTACATCATAGGGGAGTCCGGCCCATGACACTCTAACTATATTAAAGCCTGTAACAGGATCATCTAGAGTTGGAGCAGGATCATTCCAGACGGGCTCTGTTGCATCCCACTTATATTCTATAGTATATATAGGACTAGTAGCTCCATCTAAATTATAAGTTCTAATTTGAAGTATATGAGCACCTTCAGTTAATGGAACATAAAATATAGAAGAAGAATCCGATACTAAGGAAGCTTCGGTCCAAGTTGACCCTGTATAACTAAATTGTACTTGAAATTCAGGATCTCCTCCTGGATTTGCTTCGGAAAAAGCTTGCAATACTAAATAAGCAGTATCAGAATTATACCAATTATTTTCATTTGAATAAATATCATTGGAACCCATTGTTGTTCCATCTTTGAAGAAATAATTTAAACCAGGAGCAAGACTTAGAGTAGCATCATACTGTATAGTATCAAAACCAAGATCGCCAATATCTGTTTGTATATTTCCACAATTATCAGAAGCTGCAATAAGAAAGCCATATTCATGTTGGACTGAGCTTTGAACAAAACCAGCAGGCAAATCTTGTTGAAGAGAAATTGTTTGAACTAAGTTACCGCTTGCAGAAAATGTACTAGGCCAAGTAGTACTAATGTCTGTGTCTATAGCATGCTTAAATATCTTATAAGGATATTTATTACCTGATTGCCAAGGCCCTTGTTCATTTACATATATTTTAAAATCATCTTTGCGAGTGATATACGTTACAATAGGGTCGTATTGGGTTTCTAATTCAATATATAAATCAATAGCATCATCACCATTGTCTAACCAATTTAAAGATTGATCTATATGAAATTCAGGTCCATATGTTACATCTACTCCTTGAAACTTTAATCCTTCATTTACTGTGGAGTTATTTTGTAGAAAAGGTTGAGCATAAATTGCCTGTACACCAGAGCCTACATCTGTAATTGTACCTTCAGGTATTACAAGCATTACTGTAGAACTTGCAGTAACTGTCTCCTCAGGAGCATTAATAGAAGCTGAAGTAGTTGTAATAAATATAGGAGTCGAGTCTATAACAGGAGGATCAGTATCGAAAGAAACAACTTCAGAGTCTACGTCAAGTATGTTATCTTCACTTGACGCCGCTTTAAATACATACCCAGTGGGAGTTTCAGTAGTAAACTGATATTCATACTTATAAATATGAGGTAGAGAAATATTATATTCATCAGCTAGATAAGTTACACTCGGATCAATAATACTAGAATCACTCTCCTTAAGTAAAGACACAGTAGGTGGACTAATTAATTCTCCTGCAGGTATTCCAGATGCATATATCCCTACTTCTATGGATATTGTATCATTAGCTTTAACATAAGGATGATTACTATTAGTAGAGGAAAGAGAAACAACTAATACTTTATTAGCAAGAGCCAATGGTAGAATTCCATCAACATCGATTAGAGGATTCATAGTACGTAGATATGTATAATCCTCCACTATTGTTGAATTTAATAATATAAATTCAGCAGTATATGCAGGACGTACGTATACTATGTAGTTCTGTGGGGTTAGTTCAAGAGGAGCTATACCATCAGAATTAGTAGGAGTATGTACATAATCTCCTGGATTTGTACTACCGGCAGGGACGAGCCTAAAAGTATCTCGATGTTTAGCTCTAAGAGAATAGCTAATAGCCATACTAAGAGTTCTCCTAAATTACAGGATCTTTAGACTGAATAAGTTGATTGTAAATCCTTATTAAGTTGTCTTTAAGCTCATCTAGTTCTACTATAAGAGCATTTGTTCTAGCAATTCCATTCCTAAGAAAGTCTACTTCATCTTGGGTCATATAAACTCTATTTTCTGTAGGAATTTCGCCAGTCTCGATCTTATCCTCTATTGTACTAATTCTAGTATCATTTAGAGCAGCAGTATCAAGAGCATCGCCAACTCTTAAGTCTACATATGCTTTTGTTGCGTAATCTTCAGGCATTATGTTGTTGTATCCTCATATTTTATTTGTAAGTAGGGTAAGGCTGGGGTAGATCCACCAAGTTTTTCCATACTCAGTACTATATATAGATCAATGCCCGCCCCATTAGTAGGTTCTTCTACTGCTTTTTCTCCACTGAAAGGAAAGCCATCATAAGAAGAATTATATAAAAGAGAAGTAAGAGCAGCATCAGAATAAATTTCAATGCTTATATTTTCTCCTAAAGCTTGATCCATATATATATTAGTTAGATTTATATTTGATATTGATGTTAATAAAGAATATTGAATTACAGATTTGCCAGAATCAGCAAATGGAAGATAACTTGCTTCTAGATTTATAACTCCATGACCTATACCTGCAGCGCCAGCTGCTGTACCGAGTAATTGTAAAGTAAATCTCCCATCAAAAATATCCCTATCAAGATAATAATGTCCTGTACCACTTATAAATTGATCATTCATTGAATTATCTATAACATATTCTCCATCTCCTGCGTGTCTAAAAATTCTGTAAGAAGTTCCAATCAAAGGAACAATACTAACTTTATTCATATATGGAGATAAACTATCAGGTAAAGTAATATCTATAGTTCCTATATTGTATGTTACTCCGTTAAGTACATATTCTGTTAAATTTTCTAGAGGAACTATTTCAGCCCAAATTGAATCTGGAGATAGAATATTATATAGTTTAGATATATCAAATTCTGAACTAATAAGTTCTGTTCCAAGACTTGGTTTTTTCTCACCATATTCATCTGTCGTTAAAGGAATTCTATCTACTATAGTATCAGATGTTTGAAGTATTGCAGAATGTCCATCAGAAGTTAATGTAGTACTCACAATTGTAAGATCTGTTGAATCGCCAGCGTCTATAAAATATTCACCTCCAATAAAAAGTTCATATTTATTACCATTACCTGCTACAGGCAGGTCATATAATCGTCTGCTAGCAGATACGTCCCCAGTTAATGTTCCATCATTTTCAATACTAAATGTAGACGAAGAAATAGTTAATGCATCATTGACTGTATCTAATTTTCTCTTTAGTAAATTATTATAAATATAAGCTTTACTTAACAAAGTATGTACTTGGTTAAACTTAGCATTTAGTTTATCCGGATTTAATGGTTCTCCGTATGTAAAAGGCTCCCAGCCCATTATAAATGTCTCCAGTTAGATGTATGTTTTTTAATAATATATTCAATTTCTTTGTTAGAGGGCTGTTTTGTAAGTCCTTCAATTTTTGATAATTGAACTAATACTTTATAGTAGTCACTATCAATTGAGAGATCTGCCAAATCCTGTCCAAACATTGTATAAAAATCATATATGATTGCATCAAATGCATCATTTATACGCGTTGGTGATAAAGGAAAACCATCTCTAACGTAATAAGGTTTTGCTTGTTGACTATTGTCGTTCAAAAATAAGTCTCCTAATAATTGGTGATGAAGTTTTATTTCCTTGTAAAGATGCCATCAAATGTAATTTTATAATATCTTTGGCAGGGTCATCTTCATTCGACGTTATATAATAAGATATGTCATAGAAATGCTGTAGCATAGTTGAGTCGCTATAAATATCTTCTACTTGTGCACGAATTTCAGCTAAATAGTTATACGCAAATTTAAAAGGAATATTAGCATAATACTCATAATCATATTGTAATTGTATTTTTCTATCCCTGGATAAAGAATTATAGGTTATTTCTATTGTATATAATTGAGAGGTAACTGTACTATAGTAAGCCGAAAGATCTATTACAATTATATTTCCTGCTATACTACTAATCTGATTTGTTTCGTCTTCAACTAGTCCAGTTTCTTGATCAGTTACTTTTACAATTACATCACCATGGCGCGGCTCTGCTATAGGTCTTTCTAGATGTAATGACGTACTTTCAGTCATTTGTATTGAAGACGCTTCTTCTTCTTGAACCAATTTATCATGTAAAACAGAAACGTCTGGTATATTTGAAAACATTAACTTAGTACCTTCGGTCAAGCTAAGTGTGGGAACTACTGTATACTTTCCCCAAATTACAGTTGAATCAGGAGTATATATCCAATGCCCGGTTAAATTATCAGTATGAGCCGCTGCGCCACCATCACACAAGGCTGCAGTAGTATGGCCTATTATACTTTCATTGCAGCCAGTATTACTTAGATCCACTTTTACAGTGTCTGCAGTTAAAGCAACTTGTCGATTCCCAGTTGTTCCATCCACATATGGGTAGTCTATAATTTGAAAATTACTAGAAGCCAAAGCTTCTCTAGACAGATCGACATAAGTTTCAACTTCAAGATCATCTAATTTTACAATAAGTTGTTCATAATATATAAATTTAATGTTTCCCTCTCCAACAAGATCCATGGACCCCCAATGCCCGGTTAAGCCATCTGAATGCTCTGCTGCGCCAGTATCGCATAGTGCGTTTGTTGTATGTCCCTCTATTTCTTCATCACAAATTTCATCTAAGAAAACACCTTCTCCTTCATCAAAGTTATATCCAGTTAATTCAGGAAGAGCAAGAGGCTCTTGTAATAAATCTATAGTTGTAAAAGAGCTCTCTCCAGAGTATTCAAAAACTAATGATTTACTATCAGTAGTATCTGGTATGCTAAGACTTGGAACTGTAATATTTTGTCCATCCTCGATTACCTGTGAAGTTATATCAATAGGAGCATCTCCTGCTAAAAAAGTTGCATAAGTTTCATGAGCATATACTGTAAGGGAAGACCCATAGGGAAGATAATAAAGTTCAAATGTGTGATCAGCTGACCCACCTCCAGTATAGTAATGTAGCTCTGCAGGAATATTTGTTTCAAGATCATGACTATATGTAGATCCTAACATAAGAACATCATAATATTTACTAGAGTTTTTTAATTGTTTTAAATTAATATAGCTATCAGTATCAATAGAAAAAGAATTTATCATTGTTTTTTCATCTATATAATTAAATAAATTATTATCTACTTCTGTTAAATTATACGGTTGAATGGAGGGTTGAAGATCTCTACCTCTGGTATCTGTAGGAAATTCTAAAGTTAAATCTATTAAATATTCTGTTCTAATAATATTTATAATATTTTCATATGTTGTTCTTTTTACTGGATCGCCTTCGGAGTCTTTTTCAACATTATAATCTAAATCAAAGCGGCTAGTTTGAGTTAATTCTAATGATAGTTTATGGGTACCAAAAGGGATATCTACTAATATTTCTTCCTTAGGTATTTCATCAAAAGAAAAATCATCAGAAATTATAGAAATTCTACTAAATAAAAAATTCCCATCATTATTGATGATTGGATTAAATAAACTAAGAGTATATCCAGACTCATCTAGGGCTGTTATATATCCTGCAAAAGCATAATAGCCTACAAGTTCTTTTGTTACAAACATTAAAGAATCTTTTCCTACGCTTACTTTTACATCTTTTGGATTTTCATAAGGCAGCGCAGGAACAAATTTTATTATATCATTATTTATATTAATACTATCTGGCTCATATACCTTATCTACAGCATTCCATAAAAGTGGAGTATATGATCCATCCTCTGCTAATTCCACAGGAGACCAATCTATGGTATCAGAAGAATATTCCCAAGCAATAGAAGTTCCAGTAGGAATAAATTGGTCTGGTTTAAATATTATATTTCCATATGATGTATCTATATCTAAATCTATAGCTGCATATGTTCCTTTACCAAAACTACCAGTAACGGAATACTTAGATGAAATTACTTTTAAATTTTCTATATTTATATAGACTTGGGCAGCATCTCCATATAGTCTTAAAACTATTTCGTTAGAGACTAGTTTATTTAAACTTACTATAGAAGGCCCATCAAGACTTTTTGTAAAGAGCTCTACTCCATCCAAAAACACGGTTATATTTAGTGGATTTACATCTAATTCTATTTCTGAAACAAATTTTTCAGTAACTTTTAAAGTTAGATCTATGCCCTTATCATTTCCTTTAGTTCCATTAACAAGAATAGATATAGGATTAACCTCATTTATAATTTGCATAGTAGTTCCAGCTTGGCTAGTTGAATATAACTTTGTAGAAAATACAGTTTTTATTTCTTCTTCAGAAGATTTTACTAATGAAATTCCTTCTGGACTCTTTTTAACATTATGCGCAGTTATAGTTACATTCTGTATCTCTGAGTCGTCATCTATTAAGTATAAGTCGGAGGCAGAGGCTGCCCATAGGAAAATATCTTCAGTATTTCCAGCATCGAATAATTCAGGAACCTCATTATATAGAGTTTTAAATGAATTATCTTTATAGCTATTTAATATGCTTGTTACTTTATCATCAATAAACTGTACTTCATGTTTTGTACTATTAATAGATCTTTCAGTTTTAGTATATAAATTTGTTACTAGTTCAGATAAATGACCTCGATCTAATAGTAAGTCTTTTAATGTATCAGAAATATAAGGCGCAATACTTGTAGCTCCTTTTAATGGTACCATTGGCTTTGTTGTAGGAGAATACAATAATGTTTTTGAAATAAATTTATCTATGTCTTCTTGGGAGGGCGATACTCCTTTTTCTTTTATAAAGTCATAAATAAAATTATCTATTATTTGATTTTCTCTAAACATTTATACCTCCATCCAACGAAGTTGTATAAATAAAATGAAATCCCTGTATTATAGGGGAAACTCGACCTTCCAAAATTCCTCTAGATATTTTTGTTTTTAGGCTCCAATTTGTGATACTATCTGCAGAATCAATAAATTTAGCTCCTGCAGTTTGTTCTAGGTCAGATTTAGTTTCTTTAGATAATTTACTATTTATATAATATAATCTTGGCTTTGAACTTTCTCTGGTAGATGGAGCAATATCATATTCTGCACCATTTATAAGAATAGTATAATTAAAATAATTATCAAAAGAGTCTTCTGTTTCAAGAACTTCATCTGCTTCAAAATAAATTGATTTTAAAGTACCCTTTTTACAATAGTAAGGGCCATTAGTAAAGTCAGCAGACTCTCCATAGTTTCTTGCTGATACAGTAATTTTTCCTAATTCTAATCTAGTTTTTTGATAGACTCTATTGTCTGAAGTTAGCTCTAAAAATTCAGAACTTTGTGCCTGAGGATTACCTACAAAATCTTCAGCAGACGTAATATCTGGAATAAGATTTCCGTCTTCATCTTCTATCTGTGGTATAAATATTTGAGAATTAAATGCAACTGGTTCAGTATATTGTAAATCAAAAGATATATTATTTGTTCTTTGTGAAGGTATATTTATATTTCTTGAACCATCTGTTTCTTCTAATAATAGATCAGATTCATAAGTATCATTAATTTTTATATTAGATAGAGTTGCAGAAGAATTAATAGGAATAATAAGATTAGTTAGTGAAATAAATGAATCAAAGAAAATATTAACTTTACCTTCAAAACCAACTTGCGAAGTTGGTTCAACAACTAAAACATCATTTAAATCTAATTCTTCATAGGGAGACTCAAAAGTAGGTACACTGTATGGATCTATTCTGGATACCATTTCTATAAAAGTTTTAGTACTCTTTGCTCTTAGTAATTCATCTTCAGTTACTAGCCCTGTTTCTGCATTTCCATAATGTATATATGTGGGAGCGGCGCTAGTTGGAACAAAAGTAATATTAGAAAGACTATCATTTAATATAGTATTATTACTTAAGGGCAACATTAGCTCTGATCCAATAGGAAAAGTATCAGTTAATATTCCTGTTCCTTTGGTTTCTAGCTGAGCTGTACTTTTTGCTACAAAAGAATCTAGTCTGCCTATAGAAGAGTTAACTTTACTGTTACTTTCATCTAATAATTTTTCTAACTCTGTTATCTTTGTATTTAAATTAAGGTATTGTTCCTCTAGTTCCAGAGAAGTAATAGCTGTATTGCCAAATACTTTAGAAAATATAGTCTGAGTAGCGACAAAGCCGTCGGCAGGAAAATTTAAAACTTGTGGCACTATTACCACATAGACACTGTAAGGGGTATGGCTTTTTCCTGTCATCCAGTTACCATCAGTCATTTTATGTACATCTCCTGTCCATTCTTTTCCGTTTGGTAAAAAGTATTTATAAACAGTCGTTGTTGGGTTAGGCGTTTGGTACATTATTTACTAATCCTTTTATTCCAATAAGTTGTAAAGTATAGTCGTTAACTTTTGCAAAATCTGCTAATTCTATTTTAAGTTTTACGCCATTACACATAAACTGGTAAGTTACTGTTAATGTTTGAACATTTTCTAACATATCAAAATTTGTATACAATTTTTTATTATGATAATAAAATTGTTGTTGAGTTACTCCGGCATCATCAGGACCTTGCCATGAGACAGGCCCCGTATAGGTAGATATATTAATAGCATCCGGAAACTGATTTAAAATAAAGTTAGGAGTACTAGATTCGTCAGATAAGAGCCAGGGAGTTGAGCTGAGAGGAAAAATATAACCATCAATATAGTCATGTTCATCAGTAATTTCTAGTGGACTTTCTAAAACAGCTTCATGTTTATCAGTATCATCAACTTCATAATCTAAAAAAATAAATTGATCGTAAGCTACACTTTCTGGAATATCTAAATATTGACCACCATCTAGTTGTGGATTAAAGGAACCAACTAAACCAGATTCATCCGATAAAGTTATTAGAGTATTTTCTTTTGCATTAAATGGTAAAGCTATTCTTCTAGAGTTCTCATCGTCTTCTTCAAAGAAAATAAATAATTTAACATTAAGTAAATCTCTAGGTATAACAGGAATAGGGGATATTTCGTCTCTCCCATCAAAAAGTACTTTAAAATTAACATATTCATCGTAATTACTATCGAAGCTAGCTTTAAAAATAGACTTATCAGACTTATAAGAATAAGAATTAAATTTTCCAACCAATGTTTGAGTAGCACTATTTTTATTAAATATTTTTATATTATGTATTCCTAGATTATAATAGTAAACATTCTCGATAAAATCTCCTGAGGGAATATGTAATCGCATTCTATATTTAGAATAAGATGTACTATTATTTATTTCAACAAAAGAATATTCACCATAAGTTGGATCACTGCCTAGAAATTCCCAAGTTAGACCATCGTCTATAGAACCTTCTAATGAAAATATTCTAAAGAATCCGCTTCCTTTTATAGAGGCCATCATTGGTTCCATTGCTTTATTATCCGCATCAAAAGTAAACATTACTATAACTCCTTTGACCATTCTATTAATTTCATAAAATTCTGGAATGGAAGGAGCAGCTACTCTAATCCAAAATGAATCTGTTGCAGCACCACTTTTATTTAGATCAACTAAAGAGCCAGAAGTTGCAATAGTAACTTCATCAGTAATAGATTCTGCTGGAGAAACTATCATATTAAAGTTAGATAATTCTGCTAAATTTCCAAACTTAGATACTCTTAAATACCCATCTTTTATCATTGTATTATCATGAATACCTGAATCTATATGTTCTTCAAAAGACTCTCTAATATTTTCTGATCCTTGAATTATAGTTTTTTCTAAAGAATTAATTTTAGTAAGCGCCCCTTCTATTATTCCTCTAGATATTCCCTCTAACTCTTTTACTTTATTATCTATATCTTTAGAATGTAATAGTTGAGCTATAATATCTATTAAAGTTAATCTAACATCTGAACGATATTTAGAAGACGAGGCAGACACACTTGGTGTAAACTGAGATAAGGAAGTAGACGTATCTAGTTGCGTTTTAATCGAGGCTGCAATATCTAATCTTTCGTTAGAATCAACAATGCCAAATTGTTCAAAAGCCTGATCAATAAGTTTTTGTATTTCGTTATTTTTATAATTTTGTATACTCATTATTTATTACTTATAAATATTAAATTATCATCATTGTCATAGATTAATGCTAAGATTCCAGCAGATAAATGTCTAGTTACATTTTGTAAAACTTCTGCCTTTATCGGGTTTTCATTTAATAAATCATCATCATCTAAAGGATCGACAAGCCACTCAGCGGGCGTTTTCCATAAAGTTGTTCTTATAAAATTTACATATGTTTCTCTTTTAGTAGACCAATCAAACACTTCATCATCCTGATCTGAAAATTGAATTATTAATGTTTCTAGTATAGTATCTGGTAAATGCACGGCAACAACATTTAACTGTGTGGGATTTATTCCCATAAATCCAAAAGACGTATGTGAGTCTGTGTTGAAGTCATCTGTGTCTTTCAGCATGCCTCCTTTGGACCTAACGTCTATAAGTCTTGGCTTATTAAATTTAGGTATAAAGCTTGCTATTTCTATATTTCTAGCTACACTTGTTAAAGAGGGAATTATTTCTGATTGACCGTTTATATCATAAAGAAAGGCATCATTATCTTTTCTATAATAAACTATCCCTGTATCTTTATTTAGTTCAAGACTTAAATAACCTGGTACTTTATCTATTAATGGATTCATCTCGAGATTAACATCTTTCCAAGAATAATCTTCAAGAAAATAAGTAATAGTTAAATCTTTAGGAGGGGGATTATTAAGTAAAATTAATCCTCTACTAAGATCTTTTGAAATACATGTTACATCTTTATTGAATATAATATCGTTACTTTTATAATAGCCAGATGGTGTGTCTCCTGGCCATGCAACAATATTCTGTTCTTGAGCTTGTATTAAATTTTCTTTTAATATGTTTACTTTTTCGTCAGTTACTACAGAAGTTCTATTACTTTCGGAAGTACCAGCAGTTATAGATACTATTTTATCTGCAATAATTTCTTCACAAACTCTAAATCTTGCTTTCCATGATTTATATTCTTCTTTAGCTACAATATAACTATTGAAAGAATTTAAAGGATTTTTAACTAGATGAACGAGAGTTCCAGGTAAACTATCAGCAGAAGCATCTACAGTAGAGCCTGATACATTAGTATAACTATAACGCGGTTCGCCTCGAAGAATTGTTATTATACCATCAACACTTTTTACTAAAATATGTTTTGAAAAAGTGTCGGCTCCAAGAAAAATTGTGGAAGAATCTTCTATTGAAACTTCATAATCAGAAAATGGTTTTTTAGTTACATAATCATATATAACCCTTTTAGATTCTTCAATAGATGTTACTTTTAAATTTCTATCAGGAGGTCCTAATAAAAATTGAGTTGAATCATAAGAGCCAAGGAAATCTATCCCGGTATCTATTGTAGTATTATCAGTAAACTGTATAAGTTTAGAAGCTCTAAAAAAAGACGAAGTATTAATAGTAGCATCTATTGTATGATTATTATGAATGAGCGCACTTATAGGAACAACGCCAGACTCTAATCCAGCACTATCTACTAGAGTATCAGTAAATTTGAATTCTAACATTATGACGTAACTGTAATAATATCTCCATGAGAGTAATATATATTGATAGTAAAGTCTATTAATTCTGCTATATCATTGTCAGATAAATCTGTATTTTGGACTCCGACATTAATAAAAGTACCTGCTTGAACTGGGATACTAAGATTCATTTTAGAATAAGCTAGATTCGATGGGTCATTTGATGGTGTAGTGGGAATGCGTATGATCTTTTGATCATTAGCATCTTTTATACCGTCATATTCTAAAACTACATCTATTGCTTGATTAACAGGATGTGTATGTACATATATTACAAAAGCTTCTATAAAAGTATCTCTTCCAAAAGAATAGTATACTAATTTTTCTTGTGGAGTTGTTGTATCTAACAATGAAAAATCCTCTAAAGTCCAACTAGCTTCTGCAATATAATCACTAGTGTGGTGTCTTCCTAAATTCATACTTAATCCAGTTAATGATAAATCGGAAGGAATAGCTACTGTAGTTGGACCAGAGATTACAGGATCTGATAAAGCTCCATCAGCCATAACCGCTCTAACCGATGCCATAACTTTTGTATTTAGTGAAGCAGGTATCTTTATAGAAGAACTTGGACTATAAACGGTAGAATGATTGGGATAGTTTGGGCCAAACGGAAGAGATATAGACGTTGGAATTGATTTAGTTAATTCATATTCTTTATAAGTTACAATATATCCAACAGGAGATTCTCCATTAGCAGCAACAGCTGTGTCAACATCATACTTAACCCCATACTGAGCTGTTGTAGCTTCAACTGATAGAATAGTCGAGGGCGTAGTTCCTACTGTTGTTAACAGATCTTCTGATGTTTTTGCAACAGAATATGAACTTCCGTTAGCACTAACAACCTCTGCTCTAAAATCTGTACTTAAAGGTAATTTATTAAATACAGCTTTTATAGGAGATGCTATACCGCTTTGAGTTAGAACAGCATATCTATCATAGGCGCCTGTATAAGTTCCTCCTTTAAAATGTTTAAGCCATATATAATATCTTTCTGCCCCAGGGCCTACTGTAATATTAGACTGTTGCCCCGACGGACATACTCCTTTTACAAGATATACACTATTTTCAGATAATAAATAATCTAGTGCTGCTGTATTTAAAGAAGTACTAGGATCAGTTACTTCATGTAAAATTTCAGCAGGTTTCTCCATATTTGTAGCCCAGAATTTAAGACCAATTAAGTTTTCTTCATTTTTATTAATGTTTACAAGAGAATAATTTTCAACATTCTCACTACCAATACCATATTCTTGCATTATAGCTAGTACATCTGCTGACATAGCAGCAGTTGTACTATATCCAGGAACACAATAAACAAAACCTACAGAAGAGCCGCCATTTGTCAATGCTACTTCATCAAGATCTCTTCCCCATTTTACAGTAATTTTACTATTATTTTCTGGAAAAAGCTTTTCAAAAGAAGAATCAGATATTGGAGTCGAAGACAGATGAACTTTTCTAGGCGCATCAACAGGTGTTTCTTTGCCCCAAGATGAGAAAAAGAAAGAACCATAATCATATGTAGATAATATTATGGATGTTGTAGATGCATCACTTAAAGTTAGAGTTAATACAAACTCTTTTCCAACTTCTGGTATTTTTACTGTGGGTGTTGCGGTAGTTGCATTTTCTATGTACTGGGACTTATCTAACCCACCGTGAGCAAGCGTCCAAACTTGAGTTAATGCAGCTGCTCCAGGAACTAATAATGATATATCTTCTGGATAAAATACAGCATAACCTCCGGGTGAAAGCAATGGTTGATGATTTGCTGGACTATGTATTAAAGGGATAGTTGATGAGACTGCATCTAAACCGTCTACAATATGTACACATGGTAGTCCAAATATTGCTGAAGTTATAAGAGTTTCAGCAGGATTTATTCCATCATCAAATACATAAGTCACTTGGCATTGAAATTCTACCGTAGGAAGAATATTAGTACCGGAATGTATAATTTGAACTTCAGCAACATCATCATCAGGTAAGCTATTTCCAGTAAGATCTGCAAAAGCGAATCCAGATACTGAAGATCCTGCAAGAACTGCTAATCCTACTGCGCCTGAACCGCCAAAATCACTGGTAATTGTTACTGTAGGAACACTTGTGTATCCAGATCCAGCGTCTGTTATGGTTATAGATAGAATAGCACCAGTTCCTGGGTGTATTCCAGCAATTTCAGCTGTAGCACCAGAGCCTCCACCGCCAGTAATTGCAACAAGCTCTCCTACAACATATCCAGAGCCTGGTGATGTTACAGTTATAGAATCTATAGACGTACCAGTATCATTGATAGTCCAGGAATGGCTTACTGTATAGTTTGTATTTGGTAAAAATTCATGACCAAGTTCTTTAAGTTTTATAATACTTGGAGTAATCTCTGTTACTTCTGTTGCTGAATTTCCTTTCCACCCTATTGAAGTACAACTAGAAGCTATTTGTACTGGTCTCGTATATCTATTATTAGATTGTGCTTTTGTATTAATATTGGTAAAAACAATATTAAACCAGTCAGGAGTAACTAGGTTATCCTCGGTTGTGCTAAAATACGAAGCAGAAGGAATTATTGGATATGAGTCTGCCATTATTGTGTCCTCTATGTATTAAATTTAGTTAAAGTTATATTTTCAGTTAAAATGGTGCCTGTACCTACTTGAAGTGCATTAACAACCACTGTAAAATCGGTTATGGTGGCGATATCCGGCACTGTAGATATGTCAATTTTTTTAACGGCTAAGCCTGAATTGTTGGTAATAATGTCAGGTGTCCATGAATAATCAGATGTAATATCTGTTGATATTTGTATATTTTTCATATACCCATGTTCAGCATCTTTAACTTGTATAAATAATGTAATTATTTTATTGTTAGTTATGTCTTCGTCAGAATATAGTGTCTGACTGGCACTAAGTATTAGTTCTGTAAGCTCTTCTCCATCATCGCCTATACATAATATCTTTTTATTTATATTAAGAGAAGGTGTAATTTCTATAGGTACATCAATTTCGTGAGAATCATGGGTTCCATAAATAAAAGTGAATGTACCTCCATTATCATAAGAAGTAAATATTTTTGGAAGATCATTAGTTTGATCTAAGATCCAGTAACTATTATCTGTAGTATCCATTGGAGCATTAATTAAATTTGAGATATCAGAGATATCTATTGTATCGGGAAATTTAACCATAGGTCTAATGAATTGAGCTGTTGAATTTATATAAGGATACTGTTCTACCATTATATCGCTATCGACTAAAGGTCTTATAGTCTCACCAGAGGGCCCAAATGGAGGTGGAGGAGCTGCTCCAGAAACATTCCAAGTACTTTGCATATCATCCCTCATAGTAGAAGGACTTGCTCCAATTGGAACTCTTGTTAAAGAGGTTCCTTCGATATCATATGTTATATCTTCCTCTATAGCTATTGTATTTGGATATAAAAAACATTCTCTATCATCATAATAAAACGAGCCAGTATGTATTTTTATTTTATTATCTAATGTTAAATTCTTTGAAAGTAAACTTAATGATTTATTACTAGTACCTGCAGTAAAATCAACAGTATCTGTCATTCCATCCTCAAAGTATAAAGTTGGAATTCCAGTTTGTATATTTTCTCCATCAGCCCACCAATAGTCATCCCACGTAAATGCATGGTTTTCACTTGCTATTGTTCCATCTCCCCATTTAAATTTTAAGCTCTTTGTAGCTTCTGTTAAAGCCGCTTGGTATTCTGTAGGAATACTGTAATCTAAAGTTGTTTTATCTAATAATGAAACTATCTTTATATGAGAAGCCGGATCATACGTATCTTCATTTATTATAGTTATTTCTTCTTCAACATAAAAATATCGTCCCACTAATGAAACGGACTCTACATAAAAACTAGAAGTAAGTTGATTAGTATAATATTTTACAGTAATCGTACTTTCATTTGAAAATAATTCGTCTTTATCAAATTCTATTAAACCAAAATTACTTTGGTCTTGATATATAATTTTAGTAGAATTAGTATTAGAATCTCCTATAATATAATCATTAGAATCACTATCTGTATAGCTAGTTAGTGGACGATATTTAATTTTAATATCAAAGGAAGTCGTAAGACCATTTGTTTGATCTCCGAGCCCTAAATCACTATAAGGATTAATGTTTAATTTAGTATAATCTAATACTGGAGAATCAGTTCCTTGTATAAATGATGTACTAACACCCGTATTAAATTCAGAAGTAATATCTGTATCATCTAGTCGGACACTTATTATTCCGTTATCCGCTAATGTTGTTGAAAGAAGAGTTGGACAATGAAATTGATGTAAAAATTCATTTACTACTTCAGAAGATAATGTTTCTTCAATAATAACAATTGGATAATTTAGAGAATATACTAATTGTTTATTAATATTATAAGTATCTAAATTAAAAGTTGCAGAAATTCCATTTATAGATTTCTGCATACTAGTATTTCCAAGTGCTTTAGAAATATTAGTAAGTCTGTTTGAATAATTAACTAATGATTCATCATCCCAACGCTCATTTCCAAATATTCTTCCCCATTGATCTAAGGAATGTTCCACTAAAGCTTTATCTGGATCTAAAATCTCTTCGATGGAGGAATCATATAAAGAAGAAGTACTTGGTTCTACTCTATAAAAATAATATTTATATAATGGATCAATAGGATAACCATATTGTGTTAATTCAGAAAAAGGAGCAGCACATTTATGATCATAGATTGGTATATGTTTACATATTGATATTTCTTTATCACCATCTGTTCCTATAAAAATTAATTTAATAGTATGATCTTTTAACAAAGTTAAACAAATATTAGAGTATGTTCCAGGAACATTAGTTTCATCTAAATTAATTGTTCTAGCAAAAGATAAGTCATCAACTTTATAATAGTCGATATGAAAGTTATCCACAGTATCTACTAAAATTGCTATTTCTGTTTTATATTTTACAATAGCAATAGAATCAAGATCAACTGGAATTCTATATTGAACTACTCCAGTAGAATTATACTTTTCTATATAACTTCCTGCATCTGAATGATTTAATGAAATTAATACTAGTCCAAAATCTTCTTCTTCAAAGTGTACTATATATGGATAGTGCATTAAAGAGTGGTGTGGATTACTATTTACTGTTAAATCTGCGTTTATATAAGTAAATGTTGGTATATCTTCTGCACTTTCATCAATGATTAATTCTGCATATTCATAAGATAAATTTTGAATAGTATATTCTTGATCTCCAGAAGCAATTGCTGTATTATTATTATTTACAGAATTAATAATTATCTCTTTATTATATAATATATTTACTTCTATAACTTCTCCTGTATTAATTTCTGTTCCATCATTTAAAAGTATTGGATCTATGCCGTATTTATAAACAAATATCTCATCATCTTCTAAGCCAAAATCATTATTAGTATCTGTTTCAATTATAGTCCAAGCTGGATTCTTTAAAGTTTCTGTATCTCCAATAAGTAAACTAGTTATTGTTCCAGGAACCCAGTCCGTAGGCATAATTATAGAGACGCCTGATATTTGATTATTAGATGGATCAATAGATTCACTTAATTGAGTATCGACAGGGGCTGTTAATAATTTATTTATAATAACAGTACCTTCACAAACACCGCCAACTTGAATTTCATGTTGTTTAAATAAAAGACGATTTTCTAAAATTGAAGAATTAATTGATCTAGATGTTTCACTAGTAGTAAGATATAAGAAATTTCTATTATTTCTACTATTTTTTAGAACACTAAAAAGCTCTTCCGAATAAGTAAATGATTTTAATTGAGAAGCTGGACTATAATTATATTCAACTATCATTTGTACATTATAGTAAGATTCTACTAAAATAGTAACTGTATTTCCTGTTATATTATAAACCTGTGATAGAGTTGGTAGCCAATGACCAGGCAGCCCATTCGCATGTTCTGCAGCTCCTGCATCACACAATACTTGGGTTGTATGACCTGATATATCTTCATCACAAGCATATACTTCTAAATTTTCTATATATTGTGGAATATATGCAATTGAATTTTGAGTAGAAGCTAAAGCATCTATTAATCTAACAGAGGTCCCTTGTATATAAGAATGTAAAAAAGTGTATGAGTGAGCTTCATCTAAAGATATCCATTCATCATTTAAGCTATTCATATCCTGGGAACTAAAAGGGAGACCTGTTGAATAATATTCAGTAGTAAAATCTAAAGATACAATTTTAATTTCTTGTCCAAACCATCCATCAGCCGAATCAATTAGAATAGAATAAGCCTCTTTCTGACTTACAATATTACCTGTACTATCTTTAAAAAAGACAGGAGATAAATAATGTATATCTAATATATCATAGGAAGGAGTATATACAGTATCAACACTACTTATAAAAGAAGTAGGAGCTCCATAATGCATATAATCTCTGCTTACTACGCCCTCATCCGAAGAATTTTCTATAATTGCACGAGTTACATATACAGAATCAGGAAGGGAATAATCTGTTGTAGCAGGATTTACTTCTAAAGAAGAATCACGAATAGAATCTCTTATTCTATCTAATTCTATATTCTGAGGATTTAAAAGTTTGAATAAAGAAGATTCTACAGTTGTATTAACAAATGGAAGATTACTGAGAGATGACCAAGCTCTATGACTTTTTACATTATCATAAAGATAAGTTCTTTGAATTGTATAACTATAATTAGCCATAGCTTACCATACAGTAAGTAATTAGATCAGAAGAACAAAACCATTTTTCATAAGGACCAAGTATTTGTTTTCCTCCTGTTTTTAATTCTATATTTAACAATTTATTTTGTGTGACATCATAATCACCTATACTAAATTCAGAAAGATCTGCATCTAAAACTGATGGATGATTTAGTACTAGACGAACTAAAGCTTTAACATCTAATTGGGACCCCCTGCTTAAATTATTTATAGTATTAACAATATCTGATGTTAGATCGGTATCTACCAAATTCGTAATATTTGAACCATCCACCGACATGAGTTCTATTTTCATAGAAATTCCTTTATAAGTTGGGCGAGTAATATATCCTGTAGTTCCTATAGCTTTAAGTGAGCCAAGAACAGCCTGTGCTTGTGCTAATAAGGAATCAGTTACCACTGGAGAGGTAGAATCTATAAAAATAGAAAAGGTACCAGTTCCTCTATCAGCATTAAACATTGTTGCTTGAGATACTCCAGGTACCGAACTTATCAACTCTATAATTGATTCCATATTTGTTCCTATACGTTTTCCAAATAAAGATTGTAAAGATAGCTGTACACTTGAATCAGTCTCTACATCGCCTCCATTAGAAATTGAAAATCTATTTGATACTTCAATAAAATCATAATTAAGATCATGGGTAGATAGTTCTCCGGCTGTAACATTACTGGCAGAACCAGAAGTAACTGCTTCTACTTTTGCAAAAACTATATTAGGAATAGTAGAAGGTAGTGTAACATCTTCGATAGTTTTATATATTTTTGATCCGTTATCACTAACTAATGTACCAAGAGGAATAAGTATATCTGCTTCTATATTAGCTGTATCTCTTACAAAGAAATGTATATTATTAGTTGTTAAATCTATTGCTCTAATAGCAGTAGTTCTTTTTAGTCCAAAAAAGTTAGACCAACTATCTAAATTAGAACTTGAAGCATTTAATGGAAGAGAACTTGAATAAGCCTCTGTTAAATTTTGATACATACTATAGAGATTATCAGTTAATATATTCAATAAAGCATTTTCTGGAGTACCGGCATCTAAATTTATAAAACCTGATGCCTCAAAATAAGCAGTAAGTCTAGCTTTTAGTGTTTCTTTTGTAGGTTGTATATATGTCATAGTTTATTTCCTCAATAAAAATGGATTTGTAATAGCTTCTAGTGAGCTCATCTGACTAGGCCAGACTTGAATAACTATTGATTTATTAACTTGTACTACTTCTTGTAAAATAAGAGTAGTTAGATCTTCTGTAATTTCATAGTCGACAAAAACCCATTCAGACGATATATTCTCATTTCCAATATCAGTGTAAAATACTCTAGAGGAATACTCTATCATGTCCCCATAATCAAAACCATTCTGTTCTTTATTTTTTCTAATAATATAATCTATATCATATCGTAGTTGTCCTGTACTAACTATATACTCTGTGGTTGCAATGTAGTCTACTAGTTCTATTTCTGGAATAGTTTTAGTAACTTCAATTAATCGTCCTGTTTTTGTTTTAAAAATCCAAGTAATGTCTGAGCCTGTACCAGCTATAGAAACTAATAATGTAGAGTTATTAAGTTTTTCAATAGATACATCAAAATCTAATAATATTTCATTTTCCATTAATGCACTATTTACAGCTGATTCAAAATCTCTAACATCATCATCAGAAATATTTGATTTACCAACTATAGAATCATATGGAAGTCCAAAAATTGCATGGTATGGATAGCTGCCTGGTAGAATATCCACTAGCATATGAAGTTTACTAAGCTCTGCAGTAATATTATCAACGTCAGCTAATGATCTATCATCATTAAGTTCTATTTCTCCGTAATTATTAAAAGCTAAATTCATTAAGTATTCTGAGCTTGACGAGCTGCGGTTATTTCATCTGCTAAATTTTTTAGAGCAGTTAGTTGATCTTTTATTCTAGTAGCTTTCATATAAGTAAAAGCTATATTGGGTATATTTGGAAAAGGTTCGAATGTTAGTAGAGTAAAAGGTAAAGTATCTGGAAGAGTAATACCTATATATTTTCGTATGGGATTAGGCATTGTGAAGTAACTTTCAAAATCTCCGAAATTCCCAAATATATGTGAATTGCCTAAATCAACGCTGGCACCAAAATTAAAAGATTCTTTTTTAGTAACAATTTTTACAGTTCCAGATTCTGGATCCATTTGAATACTAGGTCCTTCGGCCTGACCAAGAGTTAGCATATCCTCTTCACTTGCTCTTTGCTTAATAGAGCCTACAGGTAAGGTTGAATCTTTAAATTGAGATTGTGGTTTACTCAGCATTAAAAAGCAAATTCCATCTATTCTAGTTCCTGCTTTAAGGTTCTTAGGGTCTAATTTTCTGTTTGTAGATAAAGTAGTTTCAACACCTTTTCTATAAATTTCATAAGCCACGTGTTTTCCAGGTTGTGGACTATTGTACCCAGGAACTTCTCCAATTAACTTACAAAAATGTCTACTAGAAGGATCATTTTGACCTGGGAGAGCGACTATTTTCGCGGTTTGATTCCAGATTGAATCATCTAAATCAGACTTGTCGGGTATATCTACCAAGTCTATTGGCCCTCGAAAAGTTAAGTTATACTTTTCTACTAGCCCGCTTGTTTTAAGAGTATCTTTTAAATTCATTATACTATTCCTTATTTAATTAGATATGTCATTTTTAGTCTGTAGCAGCCATCATATTTTGAAGTACCATATCTTGAGTTCGAATACTCCTATTAATAGTTGATCCAGAAGTAAAACCCCATAAAATTTGGCTAGAGCCTGCAGCAGTACCAATAACTCCTTCTAATCCAGCCACATAATCTTTGCCGGCCGGGTGTTCTAATGGAATAATTGTAAGTTGATTTGAGCCAGCTAGTAAATTAGCCTGTAAAATTGAAGTTTTAGCTGAAAGTTTGTAGCTATCCCATATCCAACTTCCAAATTCATAGATTGTAAGACCCCAGCCTATCCAATTTAGTGCCTTTAAACCAAATCGTGCCATGTCTCCAGTTCTAGTTATTCCCGCTAGAAGTGACTTTTTATAGATATTTACTCTCTTATGATAGTTCCTTGATGCAATTAATCGTCCTTGATCGCCTACTTTAAGTAGACTCTTTCCCATAGATGTATTCCTACCAACTGCTTTTAATGTCCATTTTCCGTTTACTTTGACTTTTTTCATTTTTTCAGACCCATCTGTAATTAAATCATTCATTTTTGTTGCTAGTTTTCGTCTTGTTTTAACAGCTGCAGTACGGGCAGCTCCACTTAATTTCTTATATCTTCCATTTTTATCTGCTATTTGTCCATCTAATTTCTGACCTAATAGGTCATATTTAGCCATCATCGTATCGAATTTGGTTTTTTCAGCTAATACATTTTTAATAGCTGGTTTCTTCCAAAATGCAGGATTATTTTTATACTCGACTTTTAACTCCTCAATAAAATAACCAACCCGTCTTTGTGCTTTTAGCCTCCAAGCATGGTTTTGCTTAACCTTTACTGTTTTTCTTACCCCATTAACTACTGTAACTCTATTTTTTCTCAGATGAGCTAATATTTTTTGGCCTGGTTTCCTTCCGCCCATTGACATATCATGCTTACCTTGAGCCAGAATAGTTTCTAAGTCTGCTATTTCTGCTGAAGTCATATGCTTTTGCAATATTTTTCTTTCTTTTTTAGTTAAATCTTTTAAAAAATCCTTAGCAAGTTTTCTTTTACCCACATTTGTGAGTATACTACTATTTCTGACAAACTCTCTAGCCTTTTTGCCAAATATTTTGTCCACAGACTTTATAGAAGAATTCACTTTAGTTATTCTATTAGTTCCTAGAACTTTTAATGAACGCCATGCTATTCCTGTAGCAACTCCTGTAAGTGCCCATTTTATTGTTGTCCAAATAGTAAGTAAAGTTTTCATTTGTTGAGTTAATAATAAAAGATTTCTATCAAGCGTAACTCCAAAATTATTATGATATATTAAAGCATTAGGAACTATTGTTGTTGTATATCCAGAAGTTGGAGAAATAGTAGTTACTACTTGTTCTACTTCTATTGGCCCATACATTTCTGTCATATCATCATGTATATGTACAATATCCCAAGGCCTAATATTTGGATCTCCTAAAATTGTAAGAGTTCCTTGATACATTGGACGCATAACATTCATGAGAATTTGATTTGCTACTCTATGCGGAGTTAACTGCATCTCGTCGGAATACTTTTTGTTTGCTGGATCAACCCCAACTTCAGATATATGTAAATAATTATCTGCAGCAGTTTTATCTAGAAATATATTTGGATCTAGATTTTTTTGATAAGTTTGATAACTTCTTAAAAAGTCAGGGTCTTGGTCATAACTATAATAAGCAAAAGCTTTATTTTCTGCAGCACTAGGATTATTGTCTGGATCTGGACCACTAGGATACAATAATTCTACATGATTATACATTTGATCAGAAGTTGCTATAATACTATTATCTATAATATCTTGATAATTATTAACTGAATGCTGTTGAATCACCGATCTTTCGGCTATTGATCGTTGGCCGCCTATTCTATCTCCGTAGACTTTCATTAATGCTTTATCTAATTCAAGAGCCCCTGGCTGTGTGAAAAAATCTTCTCCTGAAACTCCCTCGTTCGTATCTCTATAATATCGTTCAAAATAATCTACAGTATCTAATAATATTGCAATATCTTGCTTTGAAAAATAAGTTCCATATATTTTCCAGAAAAACTGACCGCCTCTTTCAATTGCGTCAGTAGTCATTGGCTCATCCCATGCATGAATTGTGCCTCCCTTTTCCATTAATATATATTTATCCATAGTAAGCTGTGCCTCCGAAGTCTCTTGCACAAGAAGTCCTTTCATCTGGAACTGCGGAACAGAGTGCCAGCCATTTGGATCTGCTAAAATATACCATAAAGCAGATCTATATGTGTCATCTCCTTTTGTACTAGTTATTTTACTTAATTTATGTCTATTTCGAAAAGAGTTAGGATCTTTTTTATTCGTATTATAAATCGCTATATCATTTGGATGGATTAAACCGTGTTCTAATTTATTTATAGCTATTTGATCTGCAGCATTATAGTGCCAATAAGCCTTTGCAGTTGTTCCAGGGTATTTATGATCAAAATCGTTTAATAAAATTTCTCGAATTACTTCGTCAGGCATTCCATGGGTTATTAAATCATATTTACCATAGCCTGAGTCGCCGGCTGCTACATCGTCGATAAAATCTCCAGAAAGCTCATTTAAGAAATATGCTCCCAAAGCTACTCCTCCCACTTTAGCTCCAAATACCCACGGATTAAGATTTGTAAGATCGCCAGTAACTGTCGCAGCACTTACTACCTTTGCACCTATCCATATAGCTCCGGCCGCGGTATAAAGTACTTCAGACGCTCCTGGTGCCTTTCTATACTCGTTTTCACTCTCAAGCCATTTGGGATATACTATTTTTATTTTCCCATTCTTTGTTTCAGTGTCCATGTGGTATGCCCTTGTTATATTAGAGAATGTTCTCCAGAAATTATTATGGGGCAACACCAAAGTTTCTTTAAAGTTTCGAAACATCCTACTATTTATAGAAGCCGTTGCCCACACCCCATCAGTGTCCACGTCAACCGCAGGATTTAAGGCATCGTCTCGAATACCAGGTTTATCAAGTACTTCAGAGAGCATGTGCTTTCCTATTTGTAATAGTTCTTGTAATACGACCGCCCCTGGATGTTCATCAGACGTAGTAAGATCTGGGTTTAATAGATCAACAAGCTCTGGATCAACAGTATAGGCATCTGAATAAAATAGATATTCTTTATTAGAATCAGTTCCCCCTCCTATCTTACCAGTTGCTGGATATTCTGAACCTGATATTGGACTAACTTTTAGATCACCTGTTACTAGTACACCTGCAGTATTTCGAAACTTATCTAGCAAGGGATTTACACCTTCTATTTTTTCTTTTAATTCATCAAGAAAGAAGGAAATATTTATTGGAGGAATTTTACTTTTTGCTTTATAAAAACCTTCTCGTGGGCCAAAATATAATGTTTCTCTAGGAATTTGACTGAATAAATCTGCTCCCTCATCATAAGGGAGAGTAGTTACAATATAGTCACCAAGAAATAAAGAGATTTCATGTAATGAATCCCACGAAGATTGTCGAACAACATGCCAGTTAAATCCCTGTGTCGCCCAGTCGCCTTGTACAGCTTCCTGAATAAAATTTATTCCTTTTTCAAACCAATTAAAGAAACCATACCCATCACTTGATGAGGTGTTTATTATAATATTATCGTATAGAGAATTTCCAACAAGACTTATCACACTATCTTTTTGTCTGTATGCTTCTCCTGCTAAATCTGCTGTATAAGGAAGTCCACCTTTAGAATTATAACCTCCAATTATATTTCCTACATTGGTGTCGATTGGAATAAAATCACCCAGCGTTCCAGTAAGAGAATTTAATGCTCGAGCATAATATATATTTTTGAAAGTCGTAGATGCTATTCTTGTTGGATCATTGTGTTCTCGTGGCCTAATTGTAAATCTTCCTAGCTTACTAAGTCCTGGAGTTTGAGCTAAAATATCATAAACAGCACTACCTAAGGAAGTTGCACCTGACAGAGAATGATATGAAATAACATTAGTAGATCCAACTTTATTAAGAAGACCGGCGCCCCAACTTTGTGCAGTAAGCTCAAGTATTGCTCCAGGATTTATTTCAGTAACTGCTCCTTTAAATTTCATTCTTAAATGTCTATAGTCTGCTCCATACCCTACAAGAATCATTAGTTGTGCTCCAACTTTTATTCTCATAGCCTGATTTGGAATCGGACCCCATTGGTCTCTTTCATTAAATAAACCTTCCCATTCTGCTTTTAATAAATTACCAGTAACATTTGATAATTTAATTACAGCAGTTTTACTAGCTGCATGTTTGCTTTCAACAATACTTATTTCATGAACAGCATCGTATGAATAGAAGTCATCAAAAGCATGCCATACATTATTATCTTCTTCAATAAAAAATATCTTAAATGTTGGAAAAGCTTTAGACATGTGTCCTGATCTTTTAGTATTTAATGTTTCATTGAATTTAGTTAAAAGATCAAATTTTCTTTCTTCAGATTCAATATTACCAAGTCCTAAAAACTCAGTAAATGAGGGCCAATGTCCGGTTTGTGCTAAATTATTCATTGCTACTGCCATAGATAATTTTTGATTTATAAGATCCATAAAATTTTCAGCCATAAAAGTTCCTGCTGTGAGATCGTTATCTTCTGTAACTTCTATACCGCCCCATGCTTGTCTAGCTGTTTGATCAGATTGATAACTAAGTTTGACAGTTTTTGTCATTGTGTCTTGTGTCATCTGTGAATTTAAAATACCAATAGCACCCGAGTCTACTGCAGTAAGAGATTCTTCTGTAATTTGTTTGCGAATTAGTTTAATTTCTTCTACTACCTCATCATAATCTTGTCTCGTCTGCATTTGTGGTGACCGGGAAGCAGTGCCGCCACTAAATGAGATGTCTTGATCGCCTACATTCATCTTGTTACGAAGTCTTGCTGCTTCATGTAATAATCTTTGATTCTCTTCTTTCAACTTAAGTATCTTTGGCATTGAGTTACTAAGATGTAAATTGGCAGTCGCTAATGTTACAAGAAACTCCATTATAGCAGTTCCTGCCATTAATCTCATTAAATCTTTTTGAGATACTGAAGATTTTAAATTCTTTATAGTACCTTTGGCTTCTAGATCTGCATATTTTTGAGCAAACATTTTACCATATCTATGAAAGAATGTTAAACTGACTTTTGGGCCTATATATTCACCGTCTTCATGAAGAGCATCAGAATCCTGATCGGGCCTTATAAATGCAGACATCTTATGGTTTACATCAATACCATACTGTTCAAGTTTGCCTATTAAGGTTCTATCAAATACGGCATCAACAGCATTTCCGCCCCATATTTTTTCAAAATAGTCTGCTGAAGAGTCATCACTTTCAAAAGGCGAAAAACCGTCTACATCTTTATAGAGAACATTCATTAGTTCTTGATATCTATCTCTATGCTCTTCTGCTCGTAAAGCAGCCAATCCATATAATGTTTGTAGCTTGATTCCAGATACCATAAGAGCCATTTCTTTAATTTCAAGATAAGAATTATCATCTACAAAAGGAAAAGACGGAGAAATATATCTATGTCCTGTTCCTTCAAGAGTAGAGTTAGGAAGATTTAAATCAGGAAAATTAGATCCTATAGATTTACTTAGACTACTTATAAACTTTATCCACTCTTTTTTATTAATATAATTTTTTGATAGAGCTTCCCAGGTACCTGCAGCACTTAATTCTTCTTTAGCCTTTTTCTCATTTGCTCTGGCTACTGTCACTCCTAATCTAAGTAAAGGATTTCCTTCTGCAATCTCCGTAACTTTTTGTGCTGCTTTATATGCTTGATCTAGTTGGATACGTTTCATTGTATAAATAGTTTTCAAAGAGATATTTTTGTCATCAAGAAATTCTCTAAAATCTTGTCTTCTAATAAGAGTATACATAAAGCCTCGTGTTAGAGTGTCTAAAAATAAAGCTTGAAGATAAAAAGTTTCACCTGAAAAATCTATTGATTTTCTTTCCAACGCGTTGGGAAATGAAAAATTTAATTGCTCTTGTGATAAAAATTCTATAGAAATAGTATTTGGATCTGTTTCCATCTCCATATCTCTTAATGTATAAATTAACTGAGATAAAAATTCTTGAATATACCAAGCTACTGTTTCAGTAAGACTAAATTCAGGAGGATATTTTCTTGCCCACTCATCGTCTTTTCTTTTATCTGATTCCCAAGATTGCAATTCTTTTAATACTGTATTATTAAGATGTTCAAGAACGTCCTTTAATATATTTTTAATATATTTTTCTTTTCTTTCTCTGGCTATACCATATTCTACTTGAATAGAGATTTCAGAAATCTCATTGTAGTTTGGAATAGAAGCTCCTTCTTCTAGCATATAAGGAGGCGTACGTATAATAATATCTTCATTTGGCTGTAAAATGAAATCTTTCTTTTTTCTATTAACTCTTCTTGTTTGGGGTGGAGGTGGAGTTGAATAGTTACTTTGCATATTCGGCACCCGTGTCATCCAATTCCGCCTTTCATCTGCTGACATCCCGAAGTCAGGGGAAGTGTAGGTGTGCATATAGGATAAATCGTCTTCAGTCAGCATAGCTTTTCTTACTAAATGAGCAGGAAAGAAATATTGCATTAACTCTTCTATATCTGAAGGCATGCTTGTAATATCAGTATTATGTAATTGTTCTAGAATACGTATATTTTGGGTATTTTCAATTAAATCTAATGATATTTCCCACCATCCAGGATGTCCTTCTATATTTCTTGAATTAACATTTCTTATATTAGCATTAAAAAATCCGATAGAATTTAATAAATGTCCTGACAAACCCCCTCCTGAGGCAGTTGATGAGGAGCTTAGATTTCCTGTTATAGTTGCCGCAGCAAATGGAGCTAATTTATAATTTCCGGATAGTAATTGTGCTCCAATAGCTCTAGTTGCTTCAGACATATCTGTTAATAATTTATGAATTCTTTCGTCACGGGTCCTTAATATAATACTAGCTGATGCACTTGGTATTCCCATGTGTTGATAAACTGGAAGATTAGATGAAACTAAAAAATTAGGAATAGAATTATTTGAAAAATTATAAGTAATTGAATCTATAATAGAAGGAGCATGATAACCCACAATATTACCATCAATAGATTTATGGGTATTCTTATTAACTAAATCATGTAAAGAAACATCTTGATCATCTAAAAGAGTTAAACTTTTATTCCAACCAAATTCAACAGCAACATTATTATAGTTTATAGGAGATGATGGTTTTTCTGGAAATAAATCTTCAGGGCTATCCTCCTTAAATATAGCCATCAAAGGAGATAGAAAATTTTCAATTTCACTTATCATTATTTTTCTATCTTCCTCACTTCGTGGGGGATCATTAGCTTCTAATTCTCTAATTGCCTCTATGGAACGCTCCCACATTAAAGTAAATGCAATGGCAAGATCATTTACAACTTCTCCTTTTTCATAGTCGTATCTGTCAAAGTCTCCAAGAACATTAATATTGTTAATAATAATTTCTCCAGCTTGTCCACCTTCACCTGATATCAGATTTTCATAGGTTATTGTGGTAGTAGATGAAAAGAAGTTTGCAGTTAAGTCCTTTAATATTTTATCCCACATTTTATTAATTATATGTACTACCTGTGTTCCAGCATACATATTTCCCATCCATTCTATATAATTATCCCAGACATCTTTTAGCTCAAATTCTAAAAGCATAGACGATGGTTTGTCTTTGGTATCTTCAGTATCTGGATTAAAGTCTTTAGCAAATACAGGATCTGCTAATAGAGACCAAGATAGATTTTGTACTCTTCTTGCTACATCATTAAGAACACTGAGCCTGTCTGCAAAAATAGTATATGGAGTGTCAAACTTTTTTGGAGCTCTATATACTAAATATAAACTTTTATTATCCTTAGCTTTATATTTAGGCCAAAAAACTGTCCCATCCTCAAAATTAACTTTTATGTTTCCATTCTGATGAGGCTCTTCGCTTAACTTATATCTATATTGTTTCTTAAAAGGTTCTGAAAGTTGCGGATATAATGTAGTATCATAAAATGGAGCCTTATCCGGTTCAGCATGATTTAGATTCTTTTTATCGTCAGTAAAGCTGTTCATTGCTTTATAAGCAGTATTATAATGTCTCATCGTTGCCTTGGATCCTACTGAGTCTATTCTTGTTTCTTGCGTATAACCATCCATATCATTTGGTTTAATTCCTTTGTATGCAGATGCAGCAATAATTGAAGAATCAAGAGCATATTTAGTTGCTTCTTTTTTAGCAGCATCTTCAGCATCTTTCCAGTGCCTATATAATCTATTAGATAAAGAATATGGAGCTTTACTTGCACTAACTATTGATAAAGTAGCTTGAATTGAATTTGGAAAACCCGGTATAGTACTAAAAGTTATATTTTCAAGATAACAGGATATTGGTTGAAATCTATTTATGTCTTCTGCATCGGGTTCTACAGATAAAGATTGTCTTGATACCCATGAATCAAATATAGTTACATTTTGTACAGTAGAGAATGGCATATATTTATACATTGCTATAAGGGGCCTAAGTTCTTCATTAATTCTTTTTGTATCACTAAAATATAAAGTTATGTTAACTCTTGGTATATGATTATTATGGGAAAGAACTGCATCCCCCTCTGTTCTTAAAGTAGGAATAACTGATGACTGATTAATCCAACTAAATTGCATAGAAGTAGGAGGTAATGAAAATTGTAAATCACCAATATATAAAATACCATTGGCTTCAGCATATGCTACATTGCGTAAGACAGCCAGTTCTGCAGCTATCTTACCTTTATCTTCATGATCTAGTCTTACTTTCTCACCTACAGGAGTATTTCCTTCTGTAAGTATTTTCTCTACTTCCTGATCCGTTATACCTAAACGCTCTCCACTATCATCCTTAGCTACTACAATTGCCAAACCTTCATTAATTTTATCTACTTTATGCTTCGCCTGTTCCTGTACTTCTTTATATACTTCTATTTGACCTTCTTCTGTCGGAATTGCTGGTAATTCGAAAAGAAAATCACTATAAACCCAACCTATAGATCCATCCTCTAATGGAGGTTTTATTTCTACCTCTTTTAAGTCCTGGAATAGATTGTGCGCAAACGAAGAAATAATATTAAATTCTTTACGAAGTAGTACTTTATACCATTTCGTACCTTTTTTCTTGCCAGCAATAATAACACTTTCTCCAAATTCTTCAACTGCAAGAATTTTTACTATCATATTTTTAGAAAGTCTTCCCAGTATTTTAGATGCTGTTGTAGCAGCAGCTCTTAGATTTACAGTACGTGTAATTTCACCAAGTTCACTTTCTACTGCTAAGCTTTCTGACTCAAGGAGCTTTGTATGGTCTTCTTGAGATAATGTGCTTGTGGGACGTATTGGAACTGTTGACGTTATTACTTTCTTTCTTATATTTTTAGGAAGGTCGCCAAGCTCTCTCCGCCATGTTAATAACTTTATCTCACCGCTTTCATCAAATATTTCTAATTGTCCGCTTATATATATGTCATCAACCCAGGCATTCCAGTCCTCTGGAGAAAACTGGGCCTTTTTAATTAAAAAAGCATAATAAAGTTTTTGAAGTTTAGAAGGAAAATATTCTTCTATACCAGAATTTTGTATATAGGTATATTTATTTTTATTACCAGATTTCTTTTTAATATCTGCTATTTGCTCTTCAGTCATCTTAGTACTAATGAGAATTGTAAAGTCTTTAGAGATAGGATCAAAAGATACTTGATGTGATGAAGGCTCAACACCATTTTTAAGTAAAATACTAATCTGAGACGCACTACTGAGCTGTTGGGTATAAACTGCATCTATATAATTATTGTCTGTTGTAAATTTCCATAAAGGATTTTGGATGCGTAGTGTATTGGTTTGAATCTGGTCCCAACCATGAGCACCGTGATCACCTTCCGTTAAGAAAAAGGGCTGCCAATGACCACCTAAGCCATCACTATGCTCTGATGCTTTTGCTTCACACTCTTCAAAAGATTCATGTTTGGAGCCAGGATGACCAGTAAGTATATGACCAGGATAAACTCCCCCACCCTCGTCACAGAATGTGGATGAGACAGTATTATTTAGAGTCATATAGACCCAACCGTCCTTAATATCGGGGAGGCCCAAATTCACCCATAGTACAGTATCATCGTCGGGATCGAACTCGTCCGATCCTTCTATTCTAACATTCTTATTAACTTTAAATTTTATTGAAAATCCATTAGAGAGAAACTTATAAGTAGGATTTCCAAAAGTTAAATATGAAGGTAAAGGCACTTCTGGGATTGAACTGTGCTGTGGTGTTGTTTGTTTTCGTGGTACAATGTCCCCATCGCTCTCAAACTTAAAGTTTTCTTGTAGGGTATTAAGGTAGTTTTCTAAATCAATAACGTTTGCATCAATAGCTTGGTAAGTTGAAGAATTTTCGTACTCCGTGTCCTCTGGATAATTACCCTTTGGATAATGTATTATATGAAACTGAGTTTTTAACCAATCATTTATTTCTTTTATTTTTGAAAGAGACATTCCCTCAGATAACTTATATCCTATTTCCCACTCGCCTTTATAATGATTCCATCTTATAGTATCATAGATGTTGTTTGTTTCATCACTTCCATATGAATCAGCAAGAGTGGATATCGAATCAGGTAAATCATTAAATTCTTTTTCGTTGTAATCTGGTAGTCTACTATCGTCAATTTCAAAAAATCCTCCAAAGTCGAGCGTTGTTGCAGATGTAGAAGTTCTTACAAATCTGAATGTTAAATATTGCATGTCTTCGGCAGAATATTGGTTAGAATTAATTAAGTCTCTTTCAAATGCCTGTCTTCTTTCCTCAACTTCCTCATTATAAGATTTTATCCCACCGCTTTGCCCGCCGTAGTAACCGCCTAATGCAGATCTATGAACTGGAACAAAGTCCCCATTACCCTCGAAATATTGTTGATGTATGGTTTGGAGGTCTGTATACGTGGGGTCTTGGTTAGAGGGGGTGTTAAGTTGTGATTGCATTTCTTCTTGAGCAATTTTATCGTTTTTACTTAACTCTCCTGAAATATGCTTGATTAACTTCGTGATTCCTTTTACAGAAATATTCTCCTCCAAGAATAGCTTGGCTCCAGTACTTTTTGTTTTATCTTGTGGCATATTAAATTACTTCTGTGTTAAATTTATCTCTGCGTCCATATAGTCTATTAGGAGCTGATGGTTTTCGTATTTGGTTAAATACAGAAACCGAATTTGTAAAATCAAAGTCGTTCACATCTACTCTAGCTTGAGTATGTGTAAGTTCGCTACAAATCATTTGTAAATATCCCGCAAGATCAACAATACTGTGATCATATGGAATTTCTGGTAAGGTTACTTCTATATTAATTCTGGGCATTGGGTATATTAGATATGTCAATTAAGTAACATACCGTTCACTCTTCTTGTATATTCTTGTATAGTTAATGGATTATTTCTATATGCTTCATTTCTATTATATGTAATAGTATTTGGAGGTCTTGGAATAAATTCAGAAATAATATTTTTATTACCAAAAGATTTTGGAAGCTGTACTTCTTGTAGTATTTTATCAACAGTAGATGGAAGTAATTGTTTTGTTCTAAGTTTAGCTTGAGCTCTATTAATGCCTCTATTTCTATAAGATTTAGTTAGTTCATTCAGGGAAGGCCAATCATAAACTTCACCGCCTCCTCTTTGATCAGGCAATAGAAGAGAATTTGTATTTGGATCTAGCATTACCATAGCAAGCAATCCTAATGATGCTCGTCTTCCCCATTTATGTTTCATCATCCAATCTGTAGTTTTACGAATTGTAAATCCCATTTCTTCTTTCGCAGCTCTTGAAACTTGAGTAGTAGGATCATGTGACCACCAAAGATCAAATAATTGTTCAGGAGTAGATATCCCAATAAGATTTTGATCACCTATCATTCTCATCATATCTCCTTGAATAGTAGGTTGTCCCATATAAGTTCTCATCATTTGGCCCGCTCTATCCATAGATTGTTTTCCAGCTAGAACACTGCCCATATCTGTTACTAGATTACTAGTTCTTGTTCTATAATCCAAAAGATTAGCAACATGTTGATAAGACTTTACTACACCTTTATATCGAGCCTTTACTGCTTGTGCATCTCCAGCTCTAGCGATATTTATTGCTCTTCCTTCTTCACTTTCAAGTCCTTTTACAAGCTGAAGAGTCCAATATTCACTTTCAGAAGATTGTATATCAATACCGCCCATCCATTTCATCAATCTTCTAAAATCTCGTTTGTATTGTTGAAAGTCAAATTCTTTAGCTTTAGTTATAGGAACTTGGCTAATAGATCCAAAAGTTAGATTAAATAAATCTAGATGAGTTAACTTAGCACCTGCTCCTAATATCTCTTTAGCTTTGGAACTAGAGGCCCATTTTGTATTGTCTGCAACTGTACTTTGTAGAAAGTCTATAGAGTCTTGTTTTCCTTTATGCCACTCACTTAAAATATCCCAGTCAGTTTTTCCTCGATATTTATAATCTTTTCTAAAAGCATCCGGATCTATTCCTAATTGATCTAACCAAAGTTTTATTTCATTTTTAGAATCTAGAGTGTGTCGGCTAGGATAAATTCTTTTTAGTTCATCTCCAAACAGATTTATGCCAACTTCTGTAGATGATCTATCTAACTCCATTAACCACATATGTACATTTCTTGCTTGAGCTCCTATAAATGGTGTAAGATTTTTTTGTACCATATATATTTCCATGGTATTTAAGGAAGATTGAGGTCCTTCCATCCTTGCTATATTTAAATACTCCTTAAACGTCTTATCACTAGCAGATTCAGTTATAATATCTTTATGAAATAATATTCTACCACCTTTGCTCTCTTTTATCATTTGATCTAAAACTTTTTCCATATCCTTTTCCGCGTTATATCTTTCTGGTAAAAGATATAAATTATCATGAAAAGATCTAAGATGGTCACTAAGTCCAATTTTAGCTGGATTTTCATTCATTGAAGCAGCTAATAACATTGTTTTTGCAGATGCTAGTCTAGACCTTTGAAGAGCTTCAACAGCTTCTCTTCTTCCCAATTTACCCGTCTCCTTCCAATCATTAGCTTGTAAATTCATAATATATCTTTGAATTAAATCGCCATCGTAGTCACCTCTCTGTAATAAAAGTTCTAAATTATTTATAAAAACAGTAGATTTTTGAGTATTTGTATCTATCCCACCCATTAGCAGTAATTCTCTGCTATATACAAATGGTTGAGAAAAATTTCCATATTCATAATTAGCAAATTGAGGCTCTCTTTTTAACAGATCAATTATTATTTCTGGAGCATCGCCTCCTTTGAGAAGCTTTATTATATCTTCTGCTTTTACTTTCATTAGTTTATCTGGCGTTTTCTTTATACTTTCGCCGAGCCATTGTTCAAAGTTAGGAGCTGTGATTATAGTTTCACCTAATCCTGCCCCTTTTGCTGCTAAATATGCCGGCCGCTTTTTTAAATCCCATGTATTTAAAGCATCCGGGATATCGTGCATTACTCCTGCTAAGTTTTCTCCGAAAGTCATTTTTAACATTCCTTTCTTTAGAGTAGTAAGCCACTTATGTCTTTTTCGTATTTCGTCTACGGACGCCCGACTCACGCCCTGCTTAGCGCTTGCGGCAGAGTCATGTAAAGCTATCTCCTGATCTAATTTCTTTATAAATGAATGATCTGTATTATATAGTTTTGAACTTAGAGTTAAGCCACTTAAAGGATCAGCAAGAGAAAGTACTTTACTTGGTTTTTGATCAAGAGCACCTATTAGATCTGTTAATTGATCTTGAAGAACTCTCTTTGTAGTCTCACCTACTTGATTAGCTTTCCCACCTTCATATTTTTTTACAAACTCTTTTATGGCTTTTTTTACACCAGGATATTGATTACCTTTTGAAACATGGCCAACTAGTCTACCTATAGTGCCTTTCAAAACGTTTAGTGGTGCAATTTTTTGATAAGGAGCTCCAGGTTCAGCAAAAAATCTCTGAGCCTTTAATTCAAATACACTTATTCCAAATAAAGAAAGTCTCTCCCATTGTCCTGCAAGTTCTTTCGCATATTCTGTTTGAGATTCTCTTACTAAATTAATAATTTCTTGTACCCCTTTTATATCTTTACCTTTAAGTAACTTATTGATCTCTGTTGATTGTTTTTCTAAAAACTTATTTCTTTCAGCTATAGTATTTACTAATTCCATTTTATACTTACTTGCGCCATACAAAAAAACTTGATCATGTGCTCCAGCTAAAACTGGCCCTTCTTGCCATAAGTTTGCTATAGGAAGATATCCATGTATTTTACCTCTTAAAGCTTTATCTGTTTTATTGGATAGTCTTGCTTTAAATTTTCCTCTTTGGGAGGAGTTATCAATTGACTCTATTGCAGCTTGTTCTATTTGTTTAAAAAACTCTTCTGAGAAGTCATCTCCTATGAAGTTAAATACTTTTATAAATTCGTCACTTTTCATCTTAAGATTATCCATCTCTACTATAATTTTAGCTGATAGGTTTGGATTTACTTTAGGTAATTCTAAATACATTAATTCTTTTTGTATATTATACATCCCTCTAGAATCCTTGGTGGGATCTATCTTCCACATATGATCTCTTCCTTTTTGTCTTTCTAATTCCATTGCATCCTGTGGATGTAAAGAAGCATCAGGGCCATATAATGCTGCAAATTCTTTTTCAACTCTTTCTCTCGACAGCCTGGTAACTGTTTTTGATTTCATTAATTCTGTAAATTCATCTTCCTTTATCCCTAATCCTTGTCTAATTATATTTTGCTCCCTTGAGCCCATTTGATGTATTGGTATATGTCTTAACTCTTTACTTTCATTATATGCTGCATGAAGTTTTTTCATTGTAACCATGTCCATAACATTTATGCCTGCAGGAACTTTACCGAACTCATAACCATGTGCCAGGGCCTCTATTACTTTCTTGTGTGCTCGCAATCCTTGTCTTATATTTGGATCATAGTGCCCGCTTGTTGACATAAGAGTTGCTGAAATTATATTATTCATAAGAGAGTCTTTGCCCATTCCAGCAAGCTGTCTTTGAAGCAAAAGCATTTGCCAATGACTAAATGATTTTTTAATAGGAGTTCCATAACTATCTCTCAATAATCCAGAAGTCCATCTAAAGTCTCCCGTTGTCTCTATAACTGACATTTCATCTATATATAAGGCGGCAAATGGGTCTAATTTAAGAGCTCTATGTAATTCCCCTTGTTCATCTAAAATTCCATGTTTCTTTATTTGCTCCATATGAGGCCCTAGAGTTGTTTCATCTATATGTAAAAATAGATCTCCTAACATAACTTTCTTCTGTTGAACTGCTTGCCTAACTTCATGGACTATGGCAATTTCATCAGCAGTTTTTAACTCACCCGAAGCTAATAATCTATTTAAGTTTTTGTCAGTTTCTTTCATAGTATCTTCAAATAATTTTCCGAGCTGGCTTTTCATCTTTCTTTTACTTACTAATTCTGACAAACGATTTTCATTAAGTTTTATAAATCTTTTTTTCATATTTTCATGAGTAACTCCGGCTGCTTCTAAAACTCTATGTATACTCTTAAACATATTTAAATTATTTAAAGGAATTTTAGTATAGTCTTTTACCTTTACAGAGTACATGTAACCACCAAATTTTTCAGAATATTTAGGTTGTAGATCAGGATAAACTATTTTCTCAGGTACTATATCAAACGTAAGATTAACTTCATTAGTAGTTAAATCAAATCCGTCAGATAACATTTTTATAATTTTTCGTTTTTGATCACTTAGTGAGTTTGAATTATCATGTATTTGTGTAAGTGCTCTTCTCATATGTTTATCTATATACATATCAACTGATTGTGTTTTATCGGTCATTAAAAAAGATGCTCCGCTAGCATCTGCTCTGTAAGCAGGGCCTTCAACTCCATATATATATGTTTTATTTGCACCAACTTGTGTAATAGCTTTTATACCTGTACTAGTTGAAACAGGAATAAAATTAAAAATTATTTTAGCAGCTTGTATATCCCCAACATCTATTCTAATAGAATCAATTATTGCTGTTTGTCTTATCTTATTTTTTAATTGTTTATCCATATAAGAAGATAATTCTTTAGGCTCTTTATTCATTAGTCGTAAAGTTTCTTGATTAGCTACTTTAGTATCTAAGAGAGTATTTTGTTTACTTGGATCGTAGATTAATCGTTTAAGTACTGGGTCTCTGCGAGCTGCGTTTATATCATCAAAAAATTTCTCTTTTTGTGCTTCGTCTACTAAGTCTAGTAAAGCGATTGAATCAGCCCTATCTGCGGCTCCCCCAATAATTTGTGCTATAGTTTGTTTACCATATTTAAGTTCAACAGCTTTAACTAAGCCTTTACTTAAACCACTTAATTCTAATATTTTTGTAATAGGTGTTTTTGCTATAGTAGTTTCATTTATATGATACCCAATGGCTGGCCAGTCAATAGAAATTTTATAACCTCCTCCTTTTGGTAAGCTTCTTAACATTTCTAAGGATTGTCTATGCATAGCAACTGCTGTATCTTCACCAAATATTCGATTACCAGTTGAAAGATGCCAAGCCATAACAGGTACTTTATTAGGTAGAGGAAGTCTTTCTGTTGGATACACGGGGATATGTCTTCTTAACTTTTTATCATATTTAAGACCTATTTTATTTCTAGAAGATAGTCCTAGTTTATATGTAGAATCTTCATTAGTAAAAGCATCTACTTGACTTCTGTTCATAGTATCCCATATTCTACCTGTAGTTACGGGATAAAAGCCACCAGCTACTTCTATTGCTTTTCTATAAGCACCAGGAGCTAAGGATCTAGCCGCAGAGACTTGATATCTTTGCTTTTGTAAATTAGAAAACATAGCAAAAGGCAGATATTTTTCAATTCCATAAGCAGCACCAATTCCTGCAGCTGCTTGGGTAGGACTAAAGGAGAATACAGAAGAATAAAGCCAAGTATTTCCAACATTTCCAGGATCATTACTATATAAATCTATCTGACTAAGATTATCTATGGGAGCATGCCATGATTGATATCTTCCTTTCTCAATTTCTCTAGCTACATTTCCAATCTTTATCATATTCTCATATTGAAGTGGTTTATAAAACTTCATGTCTGTTATCTGATCGGAAAGTAAATCACTAAGTAAAGCAGCAGCTCCTACATCAAATCCAGCAGAGTGATGTGTGCCTTCACTTATTACTTTTAATAAACCAGCTTTATCTGATTCTAACCAAGTAAGTATGTTGGCTTTAAGAGATTTTGGTAGTCCCTCTAACAATCTAGTTATTCCAGAAGAGCTATTTGATTTAATTGCTGTGCCGAGGTGCTTAAAAAATTCCTGAGTTGTCATTTTTTCGGTTATAAATCTAGAATGCGAAGAGGCTTGTTCAGAGATTAAAGTATTAAATAGATCAGTGAGACCTAGAGGTGTAGGAGAATGACTTGTGGCTAGCCTACCCATAGTATAAGTATCCATAAAATTATGTTTAGATAATAATGCTTCAGAAGAAGTATCTTCAAATAATCTTAATAAAGCAGCAGGTGGCTTGCGTTGTACATTCTTCATCTCTCTTATTTCTCGGTCGGCTGCTCGATGTAATATAGGAATATCCGCTTCATTAATATTATGACCTGCAAACAATATATTAGAGCCCTGTCCAACATTTTTATATATATTCTGTGCAAAAGCAAGAACGGCTGAGCCTTCATTTCTATAGATATGAGTTGGTAATATTCCTAGTAATCTATTTGGTAAACCTTTAGTGCCTACTATATCTGCTGTTTTTATTACATTTCCTTTTGTGTTTTGGAATTCACCGCGTGCGCGTTTAATAACTCTTTCTAGCTCTTCAAAAGACAATGAACCTTCACCGTGTCTTGACATAAAGTCTTTAATATTTCCACGCATTTCGTTCCATGTTGCCTCTTGATGCAATATTAAACTTTCATGTAAAGACATAGCACCGTCTTTTTTTAATCTATATGCTAACATGTATGGCCTTGTTCCTGAATGCTTTGCCATTTGTTGAGAGCCACCAAAACGACTACCAGGGTAACTAAATTCCAGATCAAGGAATACTTCAGCAGCAAAATCTTTAGTTAAGGTTTCTAAAGACCTAAGACCTCCAGCTATCCCACGATACCAAGAGGAACTAAAATAACCTTTTTGTTCTCCAGAAAGTACTCTCATAGAGTCTGATATTAATTTAGTACTTCTTATAAAATCTTGAGAAGTACCTCCTGCAATACTTGTAGATTCTTGTACTGTTAGAAAGTGTTTTCTCCATGATCTATTTACTTTTTCTGGATCAAAATTATTTTCTACAAAGTCTCTCCAATAGTGAGAGTTATTCTGATTAAAATGTTTAGCTATATCTAAAGTTGCTGTTTGTACATTTTCAACAGAAGAAGTTTGATTAAGACCCAATCGTAAAAAAGTAGAACGGAGATTTGTACTAAAATCTGTTAAAAATCTTCCTTGACTTTCTAAATGGATAGGTATTTTTATTTTTCCTTTAACTCCTAAATCTGTTTCTATCATTAAAGTTTGAAATGGCAAAGCTCCAGCTCTATGAGTATTAACATAAACACTTGTTTTAACTTCTCTAACCCATTTAATAAATTCTTTTAAAGCCTTGTCATCTATCTTAGATGATGTACTTAGTGTAGATCTGTATTGTCGAGCAAGTCTAATAAGCTCAGATTTAGCTTGAGTATCTCCTCGTGAAGCTTTAGTTTGTAGACTTAGTATACCATCTTTCCAACCTTGTAACTCAGTTTGCCACTTTACTAAACCTTCTCTAACATCTGCTATAAGTCTTGCCTTTAAATTCTTTGTATTATAGGCTTGATCATATAAAGGCTCTTGTCCTGCGGCAACAAATATATTTCTATGTAAACTTTCCATCTGTACCATAATATTTTTATCTGTGCCCGTATAATGGTAAAGATTGGTGTCCATCCAGTTAGTTAAACCCTGTAATTTGGGATCGCTCTTAATATCTAATGTATGTAATGTTCCTGTTTCAGTAGATAAGCTTCCTCTAAATACATCCTCTGATAATATTGATCCATAATCTCTTAAAGTTATTTGACTTTTAAGATTTTGATGCACACTAACCGCGACTACAGGACTGAATAGCATTTTCCGTATTAATTCATCTTGTACCTCTGGCTTGCTACTAAATACTCCATAAGACTTTTGTAATTTTCTATGATTTTGTAAAAATTTTCTTGCCCAAAGAGCTTTACTTTTATTATCTCCATCTAAGAAATCCAGTGCTATGGACATTTCTCTAGGATCATCAAATGCAGAAGCAATATTTATATATCTAGCTGCTAATTCTTTTCCTGAAGGAACTGCAGTAAATAATGGTCTTTCATAAGGAACCAAAGTTCTAGTAGAATCTAAAAGTGAATGTTTAAATTCAGCTTCAGTACGTATGATAGCTTTTTTAATTATTTCTAGTCCACCAATTTCTCTAGCTTGTTTTAATAATTTAGCTTTATTCGGATCCATTCTCCCTGCGTGCCCCAATGTTAATATCCTTGATAAAGCTTTCATTCTTTCCTCTAGTTCTAAGGTATAATTTCCGGCTATCTTGGCGTATCTCAGGGCACTTTGATCTAGACCAATCGCCTCTACATTAAATGATGCTGTAGAACCTACCTTTGCAATTTCCCTTCTCGCTCTAGAGACAGTATTTTCATTAGCTAAGTCTATTATTCTACTTCTAGATAAAATATCTACTTCGGGAGAAGAGCCGCCTATCCCCATCATTTGTTTTGCTATCTCTAAATTAGATTCAATAAATCCTTTTTTCTTTTTAGTAAGATCATTATTTAGTTTTGAACCAATATCCTGAATGAAGTAAGATATTGGTTTACCGCCTGACATGCTAGTAACATTTGGATCCGTAACTGCCGCTTTTACTATAGCTGTTAACTGTTCTTCTATACGTATATATAGATCTTTCCAAATACCACCAATAATAAATTTATCTTGTGCAGCAACTATGCCTAAAACACTTGGTAACCAAAGTAATCTAGCAGCGCTCCAAGCACGTTCTCCGACGTCTTTATAATCTTTATCGGTTCCTCTATCTACTATATCATTTATTCTAGCCATACATTTTCTCTATTATCTGTGAGGTTGCAGCTCTTGCAACATTTAAACGTACAATAGTTTCATTTATTGAACTATGTTGAATATTTACTAATACCGTTGCTCCTACATATCCCATTCTATCTAAAACTTTTCGTACTGCATCTTCTAGTTCTCCTTTACTTAAATTGCCTTTTAACATAGAACCACTCCTTGATTCAGATATGTCTATAGGAAGAATACTAATTGGACTGCTTGTTATTCTTCGTAATTGTTCTCTCCATCCCATTCCAAAATCATGTGCGTCAAGTCCTTCTTCTTGAACCGATACAGTTTGAAAATCATCTAAATTTGTGGTTGGATCCATTATAGGATGAAGAGCAGGTGGCTTATAATAAGTATTAAAGAATACATCAGGATTTGGAAGATTTAGTTCTTCTCCTCTTCCCCAAGCCGTCATAAGCATATTACTCATTTGAGTATCAATAGTTTCTAAAAGTCTATCTTGCTTATCTTCTGGCGTATCTAAAAAAGCAGACCAAAATGGTCTATCCCAGGCTGGTAATGCGCTAAAACCAGTATACTTCATAATATCTGCATTAAAGTTGAATGCTTGTGTAGCGTCTGATCCTTGCCAAGGAGATCCAAATCCTAGATCAGAGCCAATACCCATACTGGCAGGATTATGCTGTCTTTTAAGAGCAGTACTCATCATACTTCCATAGTTCTTAGGATATGGGTCTAGGTTTGGTCGTAGAATTGTAGATTGAGTTCCTATAAGAGAAGAGGCATTACTGTTTCTAATTTGTTCAGGAGTTATTCTAGAATACTTCATATACTCTACCCCGGCTTGATTAACATTAACAGCATGTTTAGATTGTATCATCATATCTGTTACAGTTTTTCCAGAAGTACCTTGCCAAGAATAAGCCGTATCTCTAGCAAATAATTTCGTAATTGAATATGTTTTATCTTTTAATCTTGAAGCAATATAGTTTGACTCATTAAATAAACCCTTCCAGCTAGAACCAAATCCCATATCATCTCCAATTCCTCTTGATGCAGGATTTGTATTACGTTTAGCTAATTCATTCATTCTTTGCTCAGCAACCCACGTAGATTGCATATTTTTTTCAATCCAACCATAAGGAGTTCTTCCCATTTCTTTTAAATAATCTGGACTTCCGGTAGCTTCATACATTTGTTGGGCTCTGTAATATTGAAGCATATCAAAATATTCTTGCATTTCTGCTCTTTCTTTAAATTCTGAAGATATATATTGAGTGCCTGTTGTACTTCTATAAGCGCCATGTATAGTTCCATAAATTCCACCAATAACTGATCCTGCAACTGCCCCAGGAAGTCCTCCAAGTAGACCTCCACCGGTTCCCCAAGAAATTGATCCTTGTAATGGATCAACCGTTGCTTTTAAGCCTCTTCCGTAGGGTTTTATAAAATCTTCAATAGGCGCAGTCCATGATGCAAAATCTCCACGTATCATACTTCTTCTATATTGTTCTTCAGGAGAATATGCTCCAATTAGTTTTGTATGGATTGGACTATTAAGATGGGTTGCATATTCCCAGGCAGAACCAAGAAATCTTTCTGCAATATTATAGTTGCCTGCAGGTTGTATAAAAAGATTACTAGATAATTCTTCAGGATATTCTTCATCAGGAGTAAGTAACTGATCAGCTTTAAATCTATGAGGATATAATTCATATTTTCTCATCATAGATCTATGATATTTTTGTAGAGTGCTATATTCTTTTTCTTGTTCTAAAGATAGATAGCCTTCTTTTAATTGGTCTTCTAATAATGTATCTGTTTCTCTAAATTCCTTTGAATAAGGAGCTGAATTTAATAAAGCTCTCATTCTATCAATATAAGAATATCCATGCGAAGCTTGTCCAAAACCTTGTTCTAAATATCCTAAAGCCAAACTTCTAGCTTCGTGTAAGTCAGTCTTAGTTCTTTCCCATAATTGTGGATCAAATTTTAAACTGAATTCTTTTGTTAGATTTGGATCCTCTCTAGAAATATATAAAAATTTACCTCTATTAACATTCATTGCTGCCATGTATGCATTTAACTGAACTCTATGTTTCCATCTAGGTCTCTGCAATGATGACATTCCTTGTGAGGATATAGATTTAATTTCCAAAGGTAATTCAGTATTAGAATATGGATCTCTGTACATAACATCAACGTAGGATCTAATACTTAATTCTGGATCAGAAATTAATGCTTCAACTCTAGTGGCAATACCAGCATTAATTAATTGATTTTGTACCATTTGGTGAATTGCAGAACCCTTTTCAAGAATATCTTCTGTTTCTAAATCAAATTCTCCAAGACCTACCATTGATAAAGCCTGTTCATAAGGAGAATATCCTAATCTAGACATACCTGTAGGAAATGTAATTGCTGGATTAAAGAAACTTTCATAAGCAGTTCCTGGTAATAAAAGTTCTCCATGGGCTACTTTACTATTATGAACTAATGCTCCAGGAATAGTAAAGCTTTCATCTTCTCCCATATCTATAGCATAAACAAGTCCTTTATAGTATTTCTGTTCAATACTTTGAATAGGTAAGAGGGCTTGGGGACCATGCTTAGTAGTATATTTAGAACTTTCAAAGTATATATCAGATATTCCTCTAAAAGATGAAGATGTTTTTTTGATATTTATATCAAAATAATATGCAATCTCAGAAGCACTAGTTCCTTCTATAATAATATCTCGGTCTTGTATTTTAGATGAAAGTTTATTTTGTAATAGAGTCGACCAAATAAAATAGGCAGCTTCTTTAGTATGCATTCTAAATATAATATTGTGAGAGTTAGTTTCACTCGGAACTAAAAATGCTTTTAAGTAATTTAATATTATAGGTAAATCCTTATTAAACAAGTAGATAGAGGGCCCCATCTTTTGAACATTTTTAAGTAATTGTTTAAGTTCTGGACTAGAATTCAGACCAGATAGATCAGTATCAAAAACAATGCTGATTAGTTTTTCTATTTGTTGTTTTAATTTACTAGGTATTTCAGAACGTAGTGTAACTTTATTCCATGCAGTATCTATTGTACACCATCTAGACAACAGCCCAAGTAAATAAGAAAACTGACTATCTATATGTACTTGTACGCCATCAATTTCTATATTAGTAGCTAAGCTAATATCCAATAATGGATAGCTTAGTCTATCAGTTATTTTTATATCTTTTGCAAATTTCCATTCTTCATTTATATAAAACGGATGACCTCCAGTTACTTTTAAAGGAAAGTCTTCTAATCCTTGTACTGTTATAATATAAATTTCTTCATTTACTTCTCTAGTTTTAGTTTCCTGTACAGGAAAATATCTTCCATGTATAGTTTTTAATAGCATGTCCTTCTTAATTTTTTCTGCTTTAACTAATCCTTTATTTGTTTCTACTAATGTATCAGGAGTTAAACAATAAGGATCGCCTTGTTGTAAATCTCCTCCCATCCAAGAAGGCATTCTATTTTGTAAAAAATTTACTTCTTCAAAACTAGTTCTTTTTCTAGGAATCATACGTCTAATAATTTCATTAGTAGCCATCATATCACCTAAATTTTGATCCCAATATGTTCGAGTAAAGGAATCTAAAGCACTAGCACTAGCAAGAACTGGGGTATCAACAAAAGGTTCATCTCCTCCCCATAAAATTGAGCTTGTTAGGAATCCTGGAAGACCAGGAGGTTCAATTATTCCTCTGTATACTTGTTCACTAATTAAAGGTCTTAATTGATGAGGACTCATTAATGGCATTTGACTTCCAGAATTTCCTGCCATTACATTTTGAGGATTCCTTGATTCAACAAATCCACCATATTGCGGTCCAAAAGTTCCCCTTAGATTACCTTTCCAATCATATGTTGTGCCCCTCATATAGGCCTCTTCTCCTTCATTTTTATGTAATGTAGTAGAGCCAAGAGGATGTAACGTATTAAATAACCTACCAACTGTTGCTCCTAATACAGGTCCTACTAAAGGAACTTCTTCAAACGGGGCAGATGCAATAGAATAAGGTCTATCTCTATAATGTTTCCATTCTATATACTGGGGATCTAAAAAATCTCCAATAGAAATATCAAGAAAAGGAATATCTTTAAATAGAAATTGTTCTATCTTTGATCCATATAAGGAAGGTCCAGCTCTATACTGAGATTTTAACCGTGCATACCAACCGGGTTCATATCCTTCAATTCTTCCGCCAGCAATAGGAGTGATGCCTAAAGACCAGCCAGCCCCTCTTCTTCTTTGTACTAGTTCTTGTCCTTCGTAGATATCTTGAAGTTCATCAAAGCTTTTAGTCATATCAGTTACAAAAGGAGCAAGTGGAGGAGCAATAGATAAAAAGCTTAATGGTCCTTCTGATGCCTGGGGCTGAATTGATGCATTTAATAAACCACCAATAGCTGCTCCTTTAATACCGCCTAAATAAAACCCCATAGCAGCTCCTGGTATAACTTTTGTAGATCCAGGCATTAATCCTTCCATATATCGTGAGGCATTATCTATTCCAAGTGTATCATAGATCCACCCTGCGGCAAGTCTTGCTTTAACAGCCTGATCTGCCAAGCCCACAGTAATTCCTTCATCAAACATAGTCCAATCGAATAGCCCAGACGTATCGACAATCGTATCGAGAGCGGAGTAACCCATAGTAACTCCTGCAGCAGCTCCAATTCTCTTTGCCCATAATTTAGTTAGATTCATACCACTATATTCAAATGGATCCCATCCAAGTCCAACATGTGAGCCAATCTTTCTCATAGTATCGGTAGACCACAAAATACCCATCTTAGCCGCTCCTCCAAGGCCCGAAGGATAAGGTACAACTGTATTAGAATTAACGGCTTTAGACATATAATTATTCATAGTATTTTTATTAATTGTATTAACTAATTGTAATTTACTAACATTAGACATATAATTTTCCATAACAGATCCACTATTATCAACAAATTGTGCTGGAGCTTCAAGAGCTGTTAATAAATTTTTCATTACGGATTCTTCACTTTGAAGTTCTGCAACTTTCCTCTCAGCTGAATTTAAAAAAGGTAATTCAAAGGCTGTATCTCCTCTGTTAGCATTTCTTAAGGAATTTCTATATTTTTGATAGGTTAAAGCATATTCTAATTGAGCAATATCTGCTTCATGAAATCTACCTTCAGCTATCATTCCTCTAAGATTAGAACTTCCCATAAGTTTATTTTGTATAAGCTCTACTATATTGTTGTTGGGCCCCACGGCTTCGTCCGATTTATCTATAGCAAAATCATATATAAATTTTTTAATTTTACCAATTGGGGTGCCTTTGCCTCCTCTTGGATCTAAAGCTCCTTTGGATAATCTTGCTCCTGATAAGATTTGTTTTATATTTTCTCCAGAATTATATAAATATCCTTCTCTTAATGGATTCCCAGTTAGGATTTCTTGTGCAAAATTTAAAAGTTTTTCATGATTAGTTAAAATATCTTTTGGTTTAAAGTTTTCTAAACTTTTTATACCTCCTTTTCTAATAGCAAACTTTAAGATATCTTCCATAAACAGATTATCTGATAATATACTATCAAAGCTATCTCTTGAAGTGGCATCTCCTATTGCAGTTAAATCTCTTCTAAGATAAGCAATTTTACTTTCACGTGAGCGTTCATTTAAAGGCCCCATACCTTTTAATTCTTTTGCATTTTCTCTTATTTTTCTTAGTACATCTATAGTTCTAGCTTCATTATATATAGTATTTGAAGGAGAAATTAATCTATTTAAAGGTTTTGGTAAAAGTGTTCTTGCTCGTGCAAAAATACTCATAGTTTCACCAGTTCCTTCTAAAAGAGCTAAATTTTCCTGCATATATCGTATAATTGGATTAGTACTTCTATGAGGAGTTATACCTGATTCGCCGGCTGCAGGAGAACGTATAACAGATCTAGTAAAACTTCTGGCCATTTTAGTAGAATCTGAAACAGGTTTAGCATTTAAATTTCTAGCAATTTCCAGCCACTGTGTATCAGGGTCTGCTAATTTATTAAAATCATAAAGACTGTAGGTTTTTTCTCCAGTTCCTCTAACTAATAAAGCATTTCCTCCAGTAGCTCCAAGTTGTCTAGTAGGGCTATATAAACCAAATTCACTAAAACCTCCTCCAGTATTTCTACCACTCATTTGTGCATATAAACTATTTCCCTCTCTAGTCAAATTAGATGGATCTATAGGGATCTGTCCAGTCGTGGGAATCATTCGTGGAAGATCAGCAGCTCTTGATGTAAATAATTTTAATCCTAATAAATCTGCAAGAGATACTTTTCCAAATAATACTAAAGGCTTAGAATGAACAACTTTATTTAATAAGTGCCTAGGACTAACTTTTCCTAAATCAACTAAAGAACCTACTCTTCCTGTTTTATTTATAAATACTTCATGATTTGCTAGAATATTATCGAAAAATTTGTTTTCTTTCATTCCTAGAAAATCAGGTCCTTCTTTCCTCCATTTTTGATATAAGTTCATGCCATCGGATTCAAAAGCTTTTTTTATTTGTTTAAAATCTTTACCTCTTGCTCTTTTTAAGCCTAATAATTTAGCTAAAAATGGTAAACTTTTATTCTCATTAAAAAATGACTTTTTAAGTAAAGCCTCAGGTATATCCATATTAGCAAAATTGGGTGAGCGGTCGCTTCCTCCTCTTCTTTCTGAAATCCTTGCTAGATCTCTTTTCATGAAATCTATAGTATCTTTAAAAAAGTATGAGGCTGCTTCTACTGATGATTGATCAGCTCTAGAAGCTCTTAATTTAATTCTTTCCATATGTTTATTAAAAGAATCTTTGTAAGTAGCTGTATATGCTCTTCTTTTATCAGCTAATAAATCTGTAAAAGAATTATTAGTTCGTTCAAATTTAGAAATAGTTTTTGTTGTTTGAGTCCAATACTTTGCTCTATTAGGTCCCCAAGATTCTGCAAATGCTTCAGTATTTGCATGAATCATGCTTGAAAAATGTCCAAGAGTCATTCCTCCTGCTCTAGCTCCAAGGTATTCACCAGCTTGAAGTTTTTGAATAGCAGAGGAAACTCCTTGTTGTATAGGATCTGGGATAGCACTTCCTATATTTTTTCCTAAATAACCCCTAGCAAGCCCAAATAATTTAGAACCACCTCTAAAAGCAGCATCAAAGGCAAAATATTCTGGTGCAAATTTTGCCATCCCAACAAGATGGCCAGGGAGATTATACCAAGCTGGAGGTTTTTCTTCAGAATGACCGCCGTAAGTTATCATTCCATAGAATATTGGAAGATTTATTGCAGTTTCTCTTGCATAAGTTGCACCAATTTTCTGGAATAAATCAGTTAGTCCAGAAGCACGCATATTCTCAAAGAACGCAGAAGCACCTGCCTTACGTGGAGAGCCAGCCATTCTTTTTATTTCTTGAAATTTATCGTAACTAGATAAGCCTTGCTGTTTCCATTGAGCTTGTTGACGTACTGCTATAGGATTAATAGAGGCTCTATGAATAGTATGAGCCACTGCTTGAACCGGAGATGGTTTAAGCTTAGATAAAAAAGCAGTTAAAGAATATCCTTGCTCAGTTGAATATTGAGCTGCACCTCGTACACTGGATTGCCTAGCAGTTTTCGCTAAACTTGTAAAGGTAGCTTTTTTCCCTTTTGAAAAAAGAGTCATTATTGCTGCTTGTCCAAGAACGAACATTCCTAGGGAGGAAGCAGCTTGCCATAAGCCTTTACCTAAAGTATCGCCAGAAGATGCTTCTGGATTAATATACTCACCGTATGAGTCTATATTATTATCTTGAATTGGAGGCATGTATTATTTTTTTAGTTTATCTAGAGCCTTATTAAGGGCTTCATTTACTTGCTCAGCCTGTTCACCACTAACTCCATATCCTTCTTTAATTGATGCTTGAGTTTTGGTATTAGTTCCTGAATCTAATACTTTAATTTCTGTGATTGTCTCAACTATTGCAGCTATTTTTAATAGCTTATTAGTCGATAGACTAAGTAAGGTAACTAAATCAAGAGAAGGAAGAATTCTACATAAAAGAGAAGCTAGTGCTAAATTAAAATTAATAGAAATAGAATCTGCTGCCCATTTTCGTATAGAATCTTTAGTTAAAGCAAGAGCTTCATCTGTTAGACAAGATTTATTCCAAATTACTTGAGCAAGGCTGGTTATTGATCCTGGTTTAGAAAAGTCAGGAACTATTGATAAAAGTGCGAGTTGTACTACAGTGGTATCAATATCTACTTGAGCTTTATTATTAGTTTTTAAATCTAATATACTTTGAATTTCCCAAGCAGTTAATGTTCTATAGTAGATATCTTGAGATTCAATCTCAATAAGATAAATAGATCCGTACCGTTCCTTCCATTTTATAAGATCAACCTGCATAGAATAGATATGTCACCTAAATTAAAAAGGGGCTGTAAAAATACAGCCCCCTTAGCCAAGAAGTAATAAGTAAAGTAGTGATTATATATTAAAGCTCGACGCTTTCTCTGTCTTGAATAAAGCCAGAAAATCGAGATACTTCTTGAGCAACTATAGTTACTGAGCCCCCTGGTTCATTTGACCAATCAATTTTATCAGGCCAAACGGTATAGGAATCAGCAATTTGTAAATCAACGTCAAAGTCAGAGTCGCCTGCCATCAATCTTTCATTAATTTCATTTTGAAAATCAACAAATTCTTCTCTACTCATCATCCTGATAAGATAGATACTATCGGCAGCAAAGCAAGCTTTTACTTTACCATATTTTTCCTTTAGTTCATCGATCTCATCTTGAGAAGGACCAGAGTCGCCTAAAGGAAATGTGGCTGGTACAACTGATTGTTTGTCTGTCATGTTTTAAATCTCCTATTAATTAGCTAATTAAGTAGTTAAATTTATGATTAATTTTAATAAGAAACAAGTCTTTTTGCAATAAATTGATAAATATCAGTTAAGTTATCTACTATTGGTGATAAAGAATGATTAATACTAATAACTTCAATATGCTCTATCCCATAAGATTTAGTGTGAGAGCTCGTTTGATAAACATTATTTACTAATTCTGGGTATGAAGTTTTATATATAATAGTTATCCAATCACCAGAATTAAGTATGTTTCGTGGATTGTCTGTATGATTTAGAACTAAGGAACCTTGTGCCATTACATTTGAATCCATAAACGCGCCTACGGTAGAGTCCCCAGGACTATAAACAGGTCTACTATTATTTACCAAAGCAAATTCAATAGAAACAGCATCTAATTCTATAGATCTAGAATCTCTAGAAACTGAAACAGTTGCATCTATTCCAGAAAAATACATTAATCTATCCCACGCCAGCTGTCAACCAAATCTTTTGCTACAAAACTATAAAATTCTAAAGCTTGATCTCCCGTAGGAGCGATAGATTGTTGGACAGCGTTGATAATCATCCATTCTATTTTTATAATTTTATTTTTAGAATTTTGAGAATATACATTTTCAGAATTTAATGAAATTTCTTTTTTTGTTAATCCTAAATATATATCTATATTATTCTTTATTAATCCTCCATAATCCTCTTCTCCAGAAAGATCGGGCTTTACTGAAGGATAAGGTAATTCACTTAAACCTGAATCACCCACACTAAAGGTTTCATCAACAAATAAATTATAAAAAGAATTACTTGAATCGCTTACTGGAACAGAAAATGTACCTTGTACTAATCTATTTCCTTTCATAACTGTATCCCATGTTACAGATTTATAACCATATATAGGTAATTTTTGTTGAGTTATTGAATATTCAAAAGTGACAACATCGATAGCTATACTCTGTCCCTCTTCTTTAAGCAAGAATACTGCTGAATCTGCAGAATTCCAGTATTTAGTATTACTAAGCTTTGCACGTTTTGGAATTATAGGCATTATTAATTACTTTAGTTGTTGCATGCCCATATATAATTTAGGGCAGCAGTCATTGCTTCAGTTCTAGTCTGATACCAACCGCCCTCTTTTACATTTCTTAACCCAGTAGTACTGTCGCGCGACTCTTTTACCACATACCATTTATATCTTTTCGTAGTACCATCATCGGATATTTCTTCTTCAACAACCCATCCACCTTGTGTATAATCTTTTGCTGATAGTTGCTCGGACCACTCAGCATATACTTGTTTATTTGGATCTAAAATCTGGTTAGTTATAACAGCACCATTAGTATTACTAGTTCCAGCATCTACAATACCCTTACACTGGCTATTAATAATTATATATCCATCAGTACCAGCTAAAGTCATTCCGTTGCCCCATGAATTGCCCACTAGTGAAGGTGCTCCAGAAATTGGACCCTGGAATGAAATATTTAACATATCCTTTTCTTGAGTATCTGTATCCTCTTCAAGAGTCCCAGTGGGAGTAACTGAATTATCATAATCAACATCTGTAAAAATACGTAAGTCCTTAATTGAATAACCCGTTCCAGGATCAGTTATTTTTCCTTTCCATCTAGACCAATTATTTTCTAGTAAATAATCTATTCTGTACAGGATAGGTTCAAAAATATAATAATCATAACTTATTGGAACTGGCTTCCAAGTTTGTTGCTCTACTGTTATTGGATCATATGCATCAGATTGGTCGTCAGGCTGGAGTCGTATAGGAAAATTACTAAAACGAATAATTGCTTCATCACTATTTTGATTGGTCCAAGTATCTTGAGTAATTGTATTTATTGTAATACCTTCATTTGGCCTAATAAGCTGTGCATCAACATTATTTCCTTCAGGCAAGCCAGTAAAAGTAGTATAAGATTCGTAAGATTCATTAGGATCATATCCATTTATTGTTTCCTTATCAGTAGAATAGTCTCGTCTAATCTTCCAGTTAGGAAACTTCTCAGGAGTAGCAAGAAGCTTTGAAATACCTGTCTCAGTTAAGACTGGGAACAGAGCTGTGTCCCACGGAAGACCTGTTGATAAAATACTAGAATCAGAATGAGAAATTGTAAAAGTATTTAGTGGACTTGGAACTCCTTGAACACCTGTTGCTTGTGCAGCTGCTTCCATAAGAATCTTTTTATGAAATCCCGGCACTAAAGTTGTATATTTAAAATCAAGATTAAGTGGAGCAACTTGTCTAATAGAGCCTTCTAAAGTGTGCTCATTTCTAGATATTATATCAGGGGCCCAACTAGGATTTGGCTCTCCAGTTGTCATGTTATATTGCTCTTCTCCTTTGGTCCAATCAATTAATATAACTCCTGGACCCTGAACAAGACCTGTAACTGTTGCATCAGTTCCTGTCTCTGTAATTTCATAGGAGGTCATGTCCGCTGGATCTTCTCCTGCCATATTCCAATATTCAAAATCTACAAATCCACCAACCTCAACACCTTCTGTATCTCTAAGAGTTAAGGTACTTGGCGTATAGGTTCCTGTTGCAGCTGCATCAAAAGCTTTCATCAAAGGAAAATCAGTTACCATATGAGGAATTATAAAAGCATATCTATTATAAGCAAACTTTCCTTTTACAGAAGTTGGAGATTCTGGAATAGTTGCACCACTTAATAGATAAGAATTTGGCGCACCAGGATTAAATATAATTAAGTTAGAAGAATCAGGTTCTTCTTTTAGAAGATAATAACCTTTACCACTATAATGAACAACAATTGCTTGATCTAACATATTTATAGAATAATCTACAGCTACAGTTGTTACTGGTGTTGGTGTACTTAAATCTGAAGGTCTAAAGAATGTTAACGTAAGGTCTGATGGATTTAGAGGATCTGAGCTATAAGCACCCTCTATACCAATTAATCCTGCAGAACTATAATACATCACAATATCACGGTAATTTATAGTTGAGGGGGTATAGTTTACTGTTATTTTAGATGGTGTGTTAAGAGGAGGGTCATTCCAAGCTTCCATAACGCCATTAGGATGATAAACAGTCATTTTATCAGATGCTATCCACTTATCATCATACCAGCCTCTAGAAGAATAAGTTACATAAAAACTTGCATCACCTCCCTCAGTTTCATATTCTATAGATATTTCATCGTACTGATTTGCACTGCTTCCTCCTGGTGAATTATAAATCCATAATTTTTTATCGGCACTTTTTTCTCCATATTGATCCCACCACCATACGCCGGTTGCAAAATACCATATGTTCAATTCTGTTTTAACATCAGCATGTCCCCACTCAACATCAATTTGTCTATCATAATCCCAAGAAGATAAACTTCCTATTGCAGGAAAATTAGGATCACCTGCTCCTAATACTTGTAATTTTGAATTAGAATCATCATATGTATAATATCCTGCAGCTGACCATCTATATGAAAGCTTGCCTGTTGTTAAATAATCAATTTCAATAGTATAATTGTTAGGTATACCGGCTATTCTTCCAGGACTGTATATAATTAAGTCTGCAGACTCGCTTAAGGAGTATTTATATTCTGCAGTATATTTTACATTCCAACTACCCCCTCCTTCCTCTAAAACTTCAAAATCTACATTAATAAAATCTCCTACAATATTATACTTCTCTGATGGAATAACAACTCCGTCTATTCTGACATCAACAATACTACTAAATCCAGGAAGACCAAATCCTTCTCCAGGACCATTCTCAGCCCCTTCTAGTATATTAATAGCTAGATTAACATCTCCATAGGCATAGGTACCCCAACCTTCATAACATTGTCCTATATCAGTAAAGCCAATACTTGCTGATCCTGTAGGAGCATCAAGAGGATCAACTTTTGTCCAAGAACCATCGCTTAAAATATTAACTCCATTTACTTTTATACTTTGTAATTGCTCCGTAAAGTTACTAACAATAATTCCAGGTAGCTCGCTTATAGAGCTATAAACATTATCACTTTTATCTTTTTCTAGTACATAAGAGCCTTCCTGAAATTGATTAGCTGATATATTATAGTTAAGAACAGGGTATTGTAGTTTTTCTGGAGAAGATATAATTATAGTTCTCTCGGCACCTAAACCTGCCATTGTCCAATCAGAATCGTCTAGTATTTCCCAATCGGTCCAAGGGTCAGTATTATTAGTAGTATCAGATACTCTTAGTACATATAATTCAATTATAGGTTTTGGATGGGCTGATAACCATGGCTCAGATACAATTAAAGACGCATCTGAAGTTCTAGAATCAACTTTCTGAACTGCTATACCCTCCTCAATGGTACCACTTTCCCAGCTATATAGAATATGTTCAATAGGACCATAAACTCCTGTATCTGAATTTGAACCATACCGAGCTCTTGGAGTATGGTCTTTAAACGGATCCTGAGCAGAACCAACGTCAGAGGCTTTTAAATAAGTCAATAATGTTTCTTCAATTTTGACAGAAGTTAAATATTGAAACCAAGGAATAACTTCATTAAGTTTTTTATTATTTAAAGAGTTTCTAGTAGTTTCAAAAGAACCAAATATTGCTGGATCAATAACACTATTAAAAGGAATAGAAAGATTGTCCCCAACCCAACTACTATTTGTATTCCATCCACCAGTAGAATCAAAAGACGTAGTTCCACTGTATGGATCTGTATCCACTAAGTTTAATACTAATTTATGAAATGCTTGATTAGGTAGGACAGCTTTGTATGGTAAATCACTCTTTTCCACAAGAATGGTAGTATTTTCATTTATAGTTTCAGAAACTATTGTAATTTTTCCATCACTATTATGTGGAAAAGAAGAAGCATCATTAGCAAGTTGTCCACCTTGCGATAATATAAAAATATCTTCGCCACTAAAAGATTTGTAGGCATACTCTTTGTTTGAATCTAAAAACCACTCTGGATCTCCATCTCTAAATACATTTGGTTGTACTTCCTCCCTCCAAAATTGTGGAGTATCTGGATGAACTGCTAGATTATCGGCTGCTACCATGACTAGATCAGGAGTTTGACTTTGAAGATCAGATAAGGTTATTTTAGTAATCTTAGAAAAATAAGTAGTTGGAGTTAAGTCTATGCCTATGCCAACTGTAGAGACTCCATGGTATAGATTTGTAGTAGCACCAGGAGTTATTTCTGCCGTAATTGGCAGAGTTTGAAATATAGATTCAAATGGAATAGAAAGAGTATTAGACTCAGTATTATCCCAATCCCATCCTACACTGCCTGCGTCTTCACTAGCGTGTAGTACTTCTTTCCATGTATTGCTGTCGTCTATAGATACAAATACACTTTTAATTGGTTGCTCATCTTCTGTAGCAAAGGAAGGAAAGTGAACACTATTAGTAGTTTTTGGTAATATATCTATTGGAAAAAATCCACCCTGTCCGTCAGCTCCCATATTTAAAGGATACATCTGATTAGAAATACTAAAGCCAGCATCCGCTACCAAAAGAGTTTGTAGAGTTGCAGGAAATCCTGGATCTATTTCAGTAGTAGGAATATCATAATCTTCAACTATAACTTGTAAAAATGCTGCATTATAATCTTCAATCTGAACAGAAACTATCTCAAATACAGAGCCAACTATAGAAGCTGAATTATATCCATCAATCTCATCTGGATCTACTTTTTCAGCAGTCCAAAGTATTTCATGAGCTGTCCCAGCAGATGAATCAATTTCTAAAGGACTATTTGAATGTATTAAACTTTCTCCCTTTACTGTTATTGTTTTATTTGTTGCATTCCAAACAAATCCATCTTCAGGAGGTGTTGGTAAAGATGTTTTTCTTGGAATAGTTCTAGAAATCTTATCAACATCGCCTCGCATAATTACTATTTCTAATAGATCTTTGTCAGGGTCTGCTTGATCGGGAATATTAATCTTAAAGTCTTCAACTAAGGTATTAGTAGTATCCCAAAATACAGAATTAAGGTCAGGCCACTTCTCATCGGTAAATACAATATCAACGCCTTTAAAAGTATTATAATCAAGATCATGTTCATACTCAATTAATTTAGTACTCCAATCCTGCGTATCTGTTGCTTTAACATCAGCAGGATCATATCTTTCTTTACTTCTTATAAACTGAAATAGATCATCATCAGATATAAGTAGATCACCAAGATCTCCAATATATTCTCCTTGGTTTGTACCTTCTTGATACCAAAACGAATTAGTTGTTGTATAGTTAGCGCCTGTTGGAACATTTAAATCACTAGCTATTAGTACATCTTTATTCTTTCCAAGATCCACAGAAAATAACTTTGGATTTTCAAATTCAAGACCGGCAATGGCATTATTCTCTAATGTTAATAAAGTATCATTATTAGTTATGTTATAATGTACGCTTTCTTCTAACTTATATTGATATAAATTTCCTGAAGCCGTTGGTGGTAAAGGATCTGGATACCATAGACTTTTAGTTGCAGTTGCCTCTATATTCCAATTAGGCGGATGAAATTCGCCATCCAACTGCTCAAATAAAGATTTAGGCATTAAATAAATATCAAGGATTCTATCTCTTATTTGATCGTTTGGAAAGCCTAATATATCGGCAGATATTTCAGTTAAATCAAACTGAGCTGTAGCAATAACACCAGAACCGCCCAGGTCTGAGTCATAAGTAAATTTATAAACAAATCCATCAAGAGCGTCTGGTTTCTTTAATAAAGAAACTGATCCGTCTGGATAAATAAAATCTACTTCAGAAGTTATATCTACTAAATCAATATCGTCTAAGGTAGCTGAAATTTTTGAAGGACTAGCGCTAGGAAAAGCTTCTTGCCACCATACATAAAATGCATTTATACTAGATCCTTCTAGAATTACATCAGCATTTGTTGAGTCTAAAGTGTGGATATAAGGATTATCATCCCATTCAATTCCTGCAATAGTAGTACCAGTTAAATCTACCTTTACTCCACTATCATCAGCAGCTATGCTATTCATGTATCCAGTCATATCCATAGTATCATAGTCTTCATTAGATGTATCGATAGTAGCTACATCGTATGAGATATATGGATATTGTGGATCATCTGATGGTAAAGTAGGAATAGTATCTCCTGGAATATCGCTGGCAGTTAAACTATGTGGTGTTAAATAATCATCCACAATAATGGGTTCCGAAAACTTTAGAGCAACCATAGTATTCATATTAATCCAGAGATTACTTTCAGCATCAGTATTATCCCAATTATCATGTAAAGCTGCAAATGTTGTAAATTTAGTAGTATCTGTATGATAAGCTTTTACAATAGGAGCAGTTGTTTCTTTTACTTTGGCAGGAACAGTGACTGGTATTGTTGTAGTATCTGTAACTTTCCTCCATGGAACATACTCTGTATCAAAAACAATAGTGTTCCATAAATTGCCCCCATCTTGACTAAGAGTATATTTATCGCTTGGAGCAATATATGCAAAACCCAGCGGACGTTCTCCTACTCCATTCCAAAATGGAAAATATCTTTGTGCGTGAGATAAAGTTACATCAGTAGAGGCAGGGTCTCCTACAGCAGAATAAACTGCATTTCTAAGCATTAATTCATGCTGCGATTCTGAATAGGGATTATATTGTATAACTCCTTGTATTCTTTTTGCTGAAGTATCTAAATTAGATAATTTTAATCCAAGGTCTACAGGGGAACTATTGTCTACATCTGTATAATAGTAAAATTCTATTTCGTATGGTTCAACGAGTATATCAAGTGGAAGTGTTTTTGGAGCAAAGGTATTAACCGTGGATGTTGCCAAAGACGCCGACCATCCTTTTAAAGGAGTTGATAAATCTGAAATCTGTTGACCTATAGAACGATACGTATTTCTAATATCTAAAATTTTGGTGACATCGTCAGTATATAGTGTATCTGTTAGATTTATAGTATCTTGTTCTACTTCTACCCAGTGACCAAGCCCTGTTCCAGGACCACTGTAATCGCTATGATCTTCTGCACCACCATCACAATACAATAAAGAAGTGTGACCTGCTATATTTTGATTACATCCAGAGCCTATAATTTGTAATTTGTCTACTGAGGGCTGAACAAAAGTAGTTCCGTTAGGAGGAACTGCTCTAGAAATCACTACATCTTTAACATAGTCAAAGGGAAATAATGAAGCAACATTTAATGATATAGTCTCAGCAGTTCCATCATGAAGTAAATAGGCAGATTGAGGAGCATCGAATAGTATAACACTTGGTCCAACATCTCCTACAGATAAAGTAATAAAGTTCTTAAAACTATCTCTAAGAGTTATAGGTTTATTAATGCTTGCTAGCTCCGTTGATTTGTATATATCCATTCCAGTTTCATTTTCTAAATAGAATGCCTTATAATAATCTTCACTCTCTCCTAGCTGTTGTGCTTGGGAAGGAGGTAAAAATGGAACTGCTTGTGAATTAGGTATATCTGTTATTTCAGGCGGGGGAAGTGCTGGTTGTGGAACTTTTATTGGTTTTAAATATTCAATATCTTCAGCAACATATTGAAAGGTAGTTTCCAAATAAGCTTCATCTGTGCCCGTTACCATGCCCTCATCTACAAGTCTAATATTTTTTAATAGAAGACGAGATCCAGGGGCATCAGCCCAAGCTTCAGTAGATGTTCCTCTATTAGGAAACTTTGCGCCCTTTACTTCTTCTGAAAATAATAATAAAATATCGAATGGTGGGATTTGATCAGTAGTTTTATTTTCTTTACTAGAATAGCTCTCAGAACCGAGAGAAAATCCATAAAGACTATCAACATCTTCTACTGCTTCTTCACTAAGTAATGAAAAAAATGCAGCTCTATCGAAGTTTATAACTATAATACTTCCAGCTATAGTTCTTGTGCCTGAAGTATATGAATGAGCTATAGCCGATCCTAATTTACGAACCGGCATTTTATCTCTGTGTATTGAGTAACTTAGTGCGCCAAGATTTTTAAAAGGAATAAAAGTCGAACCGTAAGTACTATTTAATGAATTTTTTGGATCTACTAAGTTTATAGACTTAGCTAGAATGAATGCAGCTACATCAGAGCCTGAGAAAACTACATCTTTATTATATGTTGCAGTAAGTTCTTTCATTTAAATATATATATAGAGCGGGCCATGGTATAATAACATAACCCACTCTATTGTAAATTACAACATAGTAATGTTGTTAATTAGACGCCAAGATTAGATTGAGCGGCTCCTAATACTGTGTCGGAACTTCCGCCAGCACCAGCATCTTCAACTGATTGCCAACTTATGATGTTTTTAGCAACATAAGTAAACTGTGCTTCTTGAATTCCGTCATCGATAGAAACGCCTGCGCCTTCACTAATAATAGTAATATCGTGAATGCTCATAACCATCTGTTTACCAAATTCATTCATTCCATACAGGGTTGCTGTAAATGGAGGAATTTCATCAGTATAAACAGCGCTTCGAGTATTCTCTCTATTATAAGGATTAGTATTAGATCCAGCCGAATGATCTGATCCAGGGACGTAGTTCATATCTCTGCGATACACTTCTGACATTTGTTGAATATCAAATAAAGCGCTTCGATCGAAACAGGTCATCACAATTGAACCAGCAACACCTCTCTTATTTTTAGAGTATGCTAGCGCATTTGGATCCCCCATTACAAATACAGGGCGAACTTCCCTATTAATTGACCAAGAAACACCTTGAATGTTTCCTATCTCAACGTTACCAAAAATCATTTTAATATCAGAGCCGGAAAAGGTTGTGACCATATTTCCGCCTTGATCTAAATTAGATTGAAAAGCCATGTTTAATTTCTCCTATAACTAAAAAGCCCCATTGTAAACAATAGGGCTAATTGCGGGTACTACTCTTAGATAGTTATGCCTCATCGTTACATTTTAGATATGTCACACTATGCTAAATCCTCCGCAGAGAGTTCAACATTATAATGAACATCACGTAACTCAAACTGAGGCTGTAACGTTAGAGGAATTGTAACTCTTCCAACAACGCGTTCACCTGGAGTCATAACGACAGGAGCTAAAAATCCTCTCAAAACTCTAGGAACTAAAGAAGTACCTAATTGTGAATCTAACGAAGTTTGAAAAGCTTGTAATAATTCAGCACTTGAAACTTTACCGAGAAAGTCTTTAGCGACATTTCTACAAATTTCTAAAGCTTCCTGAAGAATAAGAACAGTCATTAAGTTCTCATAATCAGATCCAGCTTTTGCTAACGATCGAGATTCAGATAATTTAATTTCTCCATTCTTTATTGAGGGCACAGATACCCTTACATCTGATAGTAAATCAACTTGTAATGATCCGCTTGATGCGTCTTTTCCAGCATAAGCCCATACTAAACCAGTTACTCCTGGGAGTATGTGTCTATATATAGCTTCTTCTGTCGGCATAGCGGCAATAAGTCCAGCTACAGCGCAATTTAGATTACCGGCATATTTACTTGATTGTCCATTAAATATACCTTCACCATCTACGCAAAACATAAACGGTTGGTCAAAACCTGCAAGAACTGTATTTGTTACTAACGAGTTTAAACGAGAAACAACATCGTCTCTAAGGACGCGACCTCCTACTCCTGAACCAACAATTGGTTCAAAACTAGTAACTCCTATCATTTCTCCATTAAAGTCGTCAAGAAAAGTGGACATTTGTTGTGCAAAACTTGCTACATCGCCTGAACCGTCAGGTTCATCATTGGGCACTGCATCAAGAGTGACATCTACAATAGCCATAATATCAAAAAAGTCTACTATAAAGCTATCATAAGCTTTTGCTAAACCAGCATAAAGATGATTGTCAGCGTCAACATCTGTAGACGGGTCCCAATCGGTTCCATTAGCTAAAGATTCTTTAGTCTCTCCATTGCCAGTAAATATGTCTTGATTAATTAATTGATCACCTACAATAGAAGAAGCAAACATAATTTCATTTAAAGATATATCTGCATTAATTAAGGATGCAAGATCTGATATATCTAAACCAGTCCATGTAATCTTTGTATTTAATTTTGTTTTAGGGTTATAGATATAAAGCTCAGTTGCATTGGCCCATATCGAAATATCATTGTATAGTGTTCCAGGATGGACTGCTTCTAGCTTAAAAACATCCGAGCCAGTAGAGTCCGAGGCCCATGTTCTATGTGCAGCAAGGCTCTGGGGAGTTGTCGCATCAGTATATCCAACAACGCGTAGGCCATAAACATCAGGGGCAGCTGTACCAGCAGATTGGCCATCAAAACATTCTTTGAGACCTCTGGTTAAATTATATGCTCCAGATCCAAATGGTCCGAATAGTTCGGCCGCGTCTGAGGGAGAAGAAACTTTTACTGGAGCATTTAGCGGACCATCCGTAGCATTACCTAGGATGACTACACGTCTATTTCTAGGCCCGGAGCCACCAGCAGCTGCTCGTGTTAAATTATTATCAAATAATTGTCTAGATACTTTTGGGGTTGCCATAATTTGTTCTCCAAAATTTTTGTATTTTTATTTGCATAGACTCTATGGCCTTTCGTATCTAAGTTATGTCATTCTAGTAAATCTTTTATGATACTATTCAGAGTCTTCTATTGACTCTGAGACTTTCACTCGAATTACGTCGATTAAGTCAGCAGGAATTGCAGTATGTCTTTCTAAGTCTACTGTATATTCTAAACTTCGTACATTAAAAGTTTGATTTAACTCATCTACTTCTTTATCTTTTAATCTTTGTCTAAAAACTGTATAGTGTGATCCAAATAATCCACCAAAATGATCCATAAATGCAAACTGAAACCAATCAGTTAACTCTTCAGCTTCTTGAGGATTCTTTGCAAATATATCAAATCTATAGAAGACAGTAAAACGTTGTCCATATACACGCAGAGCTTTTCCACTTTCTAAAAATATATCTGTTCTAAGTCTTGGTTTTACTTCTCTAGTACCTGATTCAGGATTCGCTCTAGGCTTTCCTCCCAAATTTACCGGAAGCATTCTATCAATACTCCAAACTATACCATTTTCTACTTTAAAATCAGGATCTTTACTAATAACCCAAGCAGGATATGCAGCATCGAATCTAATATCTGGTTTTAATATATGTAGAACTTGTTCTAATCGTTCTATGTAAACAAGAGGACTAGCATTACCAGTCACATCTTCTTTATTTATAGTTAAAGGCATGTCTACGCCGTCGACACCGTCATTATATAATGTTATTTTTACAATATCGTCAGCCATTAGTAGTCTCCCATATGGGGCACAACCTGCACTAAATAAAAAATTATATTACCTTTGTATCCTCTCTTTGTATCTATCTCTTGTATTTCAAATGCTTCTCTATGGTCTGCAGCATATAAAGCATTTAAATCAATAGGACCGCCATGATCATTATAGTCGAGTTCAATAATGACATCTCCTCTTTTAGGATTAACATCGCTTTGTAAATAAATCTTAGAAGCATTAATAGTCATGCCAACGCTTCCTCTAACTGACATAGGTGCATGTCTATTTTTTACTACCTCATCCGAATAAGCCCATTTAGGACCACCAGAACTAGAACCAGTAGCATCACTGTAAAAAGTACTTTGGTTGCCTACATCATATCTTCTATATAATGAATAATGTCCCCAAGTCTTAAAAGCTTGGTCAACTGTTTTCTTTAAGGGAGAACTTTTATCCAGGTAGGACCAAAGTTTAAAGCTCATAACTAGTCTCCTTCGTTAGATAAAGATCTGGAGCTATATAATGAGCTGTGGTAGTCAGATTCGCCAGGTATTGCACTAGAAGTCTTCACTGGTAAGCTTTGATGAGTATGATCAGTATATGGATCAAGAGAAATATCTCCTCTTTTGAGTGCATTTTCTAGAGCAATAATTTTCAAATCGATAGCTTTTATACTATCTTGTAAATATCTAGATAATTCTCTTCCAGACATTTTAAAGTCACCGATAGTAAAAGAACTAGAAGCACCGGCAGGATCAGTTAAATATGTATTTAATATATCTCGTTTTGTTCGTGCTTGTACGTATTCGGGAATACGGGTAGGTAAACTACTATAATCTAATGTACCTTTCCATAATTGTTCAGCGGTAATACTATGTCTATAAATAAGAAGGGCTAAAGTAAAGTCATCATACTGTTGTACAAATGGACCAATCTCAAGTTTAGTTTCATCAATGGAAGTAAAAAATGGAAATAATAGCCCCATAAAGCTAAGTGGTTCTATGTCATCATTAGAAGGAGTCGTAAAACTAACTTCAAATATTTTATTAACATCAAAGTCTAATGCAATATTACCCTCACTGTCAGCAGTTTTACTAATACAAGCAATTCCGTCAATAGTAATTGTATCCTCGCCCAGGACCATAAGTTTAGTTTCATCAATAGTAGATTCGTCTATCTTAGATGTTAAAAATAGTTCAGACCCAATAGCGTCTGAAGAAAAGTTATTAGCCCAAATAGAATTTACATTTAAAGCTAATCCTAATGGATGTCTTACTTCTACTGAAGAAACAACATTTGTTTCAGTATTAGTTGGATCAGCCTCATCTTCTGGAATTCTACCATTAAATTTAGCTATGACACTGCCAGTTCCATATTGCATTATGGATGAATCCATAGGCATACTAGATATTAAATAGAAACTATCAGGGATTGCTGGAAGTGTAGTTGTATCTACTGGAATTTCAGGACCAGTTCCGGCCGGCAATGTTTCTGCTAGAAAAGAAAGGGAGAAACTATGTTGTAATGTTTCTCCTTCTGTAGAAGTTACTCCGTATCTTCCTTTTGGTAGATATAAAGTATAATAAGCTGCAGAGATTAAATCTGTAGCAGGTTGGACATGAATTAAGGTAGGATCTCCTGAATCGTCATTAACTACAGTTAAACTTGATATATCAACTGGAGTTTCATTACCTCCGTCGGGTAATGTTCTGAATAAGGAAATTGTATAGGAAAGAACGGAGCTACTAGAAATATCTGCATTAAACTGCAAATAAATATCAGCTTCATTTGGAACTTCAGATCCACTAGTTAAAGCTTGCTGTACATTGCTATCATCGTAGTAAAAAGCTCCTGTTGCATTAAAAGCCATTAGTCTGTTTCCTTAGTATCTTGTTTAGTCTTCTTTTTAGAAGACTCTTTTTCGTATCGTTTGACTTTTCGCTTAGTAGCCCTTCCAGTAGGACGTAGCTTAGGCATTACACCGTAAATCGAACAGGTTTAACGTCCTTTACTAAAGGCTCCTCTTCCGTGTTAACAGAGCTTAAACCTGCCCTAAGGCCAAGGTCTAACATAATATCAGAAATATATTCCATTACAGCACTTCTAGGCGCCATTGCAGGATTATGTCCACCCATTTCAATTTTATTAATAGCTTTAATAAGCTTAATTCGATCGTCTTTATCTGCGAGAGTAGAAAAAAGTTCAGTAAAAGATCTAATTGCGTTATTAGGTGTATCTGCCAATAGTTTAAAAGCCTGTTTTTCTACAGGATCATCAGATTTATATGCCAAAGTTCTACCAGTAAATGACGGCGATTTCATTGCTTTTTTTGGATCAGGATTTTCTGTATAGTCAAAAGAACCCTTAGAATTTGTTACAGGAGCTGTTCGTGCAGACACCTTATCTATAGCAGCACTAGGTTTATTTACAAACTCTAATACTCCTTTTTCAACAGCATTATTAACAGCAGAATATGCTTCTGCTGGAATATCTGATGTTTTACAATAGCCTTTATTATTATTAAGGGCAGTTATAATAAAATCAGTTTTTTCTTCTCGCCACATGCCAACAGCAGCGGCAAGTCTAACGTATTTTTTATTGCTCAATTTCTCAGTTTTTTTATTGCTTTGCTCACTCATATTCGTTTCTCCTATAATTATATAGATTGATATTGTTAAGAATTAGGAGGGGCAAAGCCCCTCCTAATACATGATATTACCTAAATCAAACTTAGGTTACTGTCGGACCAGAGGGGGTCGTACCAGCAAGCGTTACTTGATTTGCATTGTCAAAGACATAGTTATCTGTGATAACCATATCTCTAGCAACGGCAACACCTTTACCTTGTGATAACAGAGCCATTCCCCAACGCTCTTTAATCTTCATTGCGCGGATATCGCGTTCTGGATCTCTCCATTCATCGATAGATACGCCTTCTTTAGTCATCAATAAACCACAATTTTGGGAATCGGCCATAATGACATCAGCTACTTTAACCGCGGCTGCGCCGGGTCCTGTAGCTGCACGATATCCAACGTGCGGTGAAACGATAACCTTCAAAGGAGAAGGTAAATAGCGAGGTGCAATGTTAAAGGATGCACCTAACGGGTTAAGAGTCTGTACAAATGGATTAGGTCCAGCAACTTGAGCCGCGGTAAGATTGTTATAATCATTACCGGTAGGATCTGGTTGATAGCCTAGTTGTCCAAAGCTGGAGCCAAAAGTAGAGGCTCCGCTTCCAGCAGGAGTGCGATTTGAGGATATTACGCCATTAGAGAATAATATTTCTCTGGTTTTAGGATCATTCATAAAAATTTTCCATGCCAGAGGATTAATCAATAATGTATCATAATTAAATCCACGAAGATATCCATATACCCACATATCAAAAATGTCATTAATGGTCATAGAACCATTAAATGCACCGTCAATACCGCGGCCATTTGTATATCCTAGTTCGCTATCCGTTGCTGCAGCAGCAGAGTTATCAAATACGGAAATACCCATATCGTTCATAAGGGCAATACCGTATTCTTCTTTGTGTCGCGCTAACGCACGACCAGCCATATTTAGCCACATGCCAAATACGTCAAACAGGTTGTCATCGAGCACTTCTTGAGTAACACGAAGTTTCAAGCCATGTTTGTTGATTCCCAGCTGCATGATATAACCTTCCCCGTAGGAAAAGTCAGCTTCAGGATATTCCTGACCTTCAGGAATTTCCGCAGCGTGAAACGCGCCAACAGAGCCAATTTCGACAGAACGACCTGGTCCTTCATATGCAATTTGTTTAAACAAATTGGGAATGACAAGTAATTCTGGTTCGATTGCTTCTTGCACTAAACGAGTAACAGTTGTTCCAATATAACGAGTGAGATCTTCGGTAAAAAAGACGTCTTTAAAGTCGCCTATTCCTTCACCTTCCATCTGTCTATCAATATTGAAAACATCTTTAAATTCGAAATGCAATTGCAGATTGTCTCTATCTTCCGTCTCAACACCAACCATACCATTGTTGGTAAAGATGTCATAAATCAACTTCTGAGCTTGAGCCTGCTTTGATGTTCGCTTGGTTACTTTCATTGTTTTTAGTCTCCAATTAAAAGCACTTCTAAAGCAGACTCTCTCAAAGGAGTTCTTGCATTATTAGTCATGTAAGTCATAGAATAATCTATGTTAGCTTACATTAATTTGGATCCATGCTTCGCCAAAAACACCTGCATCGCAGAGTGCTTTTATTTTTGTAGCAGGATCGTTTGCGCCAAAGTCATAAGAGGCACCGCTTAGTGCTTCATATGCAAAGTCATACAGGAATTGTGGCACGCCTTTTGTTCCTGTTCCGGCTACCCTATATGCACCTTCAGGTTCATAAGGGTTTTGTACTGTATCCAACAGATCTTTAGGGAATCGATAATCAATACCCATCAGATAACCAATTTTCTGATTGCCCTGCGCTAATTGCGCGGCTTTCATGGATTGCATATTTCCGTAGTAATCTGCGGAAATTGCCATTCCAGCTTGTCCTTCGGAACTACCATTATATGAAAGGAAAGAATATTTCTTTTCACATGCAACATACCCTGCTCCAGTTTCAGCAGCTACAGGGGGAAGGGGTGATTCAGCAGCAACAAATTCTCCTAATGTCTGGGTATCCCATTCATCAAGATCAACGGCAGGTAATTTAATCAACTGACGAGCCATAACTCCCCAGTTTTTATTACGCATGTCGTAGTTTAAGTTGTCGCCTCTAATATCTTGGTATACATCGTGCTCTACAACACCAATTGGTGCGTGATCAGCACTTTGTGTAAAACCACCGACAGCAGCTTCCCAGACATATCCACCGCTTGATGGAACCATCAATGCTAATACGCCTCTCCCAACGCCATAGAAATCATCATCAGTAGCGAAATGAGCTCCATCATTTGGGGTAATCGCAGAAACAGCGCGGCCTTTCGGAATAACAACCCAATCCTGGGTATTTGTATCCTGAAATTTTGCAGCTAGTTCTGAAAAAGGCTGTAGTGGAAATGCTGGACGTATGCCATCAGATTGACTGATATTTGGGCGTCCTGCGGACAACGCATATTTGGAAGGAGAGCGTTTTAGTGCTCGTGTTCTTCCAGTTTGTGCAGTAAAATTAAGTTTAGCCATTTTATAGGTCTCCTAATTTATTTAGATTTAAAATAAGATGAAATTATTTTTTTAGTATCGCTCATAGGCTTTTCATCATTGTCTAAGCCTTGCGGCTTGTCTTCAGAAAGTGTCTCTTTTTCTAAGGATTCTGTAGGAACGTTAACGAATGCAGTAAGCATATCTTTCTCCAATTCCTTATAGAGGTCTCTTAGTTCGTCAAGATCTTTATCTTCCAAAGTAGCTCTATAGCTTTTCTGGGAAGTTTCAATATCTTCTAGATCAATTTCTGATTTACGTAAAGCAGTCACACTGTGTACGATAGTATCAATAAGAACTTTCTTAATTGAATTTTCTATCTCTTTCTTGTCTGCTTCAGCGTCTTGTGTGTTTTGTTCTCCCTCCGGAGTGTTCTCTTCTTGAGTAGGTTCTTCTTTAGAATCTTCTTTAGAATCTTCTTTAGAATTGTCTACTTCAAGATCTTTTTCTTCCGCTTCATCTTCGGAAGAGGTCTCGAGAGAAATAGCAACACTAGCTTCTTCATAACCAAGCTTGTATCCATCTTTAAAAGATTCGTCTTTAAGAGATGCTATATAAGCACCCATTCCTTCAACTTTTAAAGCTTCAACAAGATCGGCGGGAGAATTCTTGTTAGTACTTTCGGTGTCATCAGCAGCATCTTCTTTAGCAATCTCGCTTTGTATTGCAGCTTCGATTGCTTGTAGGAAAGCTTGCTTGACATCGTCGGACACTTTACTGTTATTTTCTATTAACAACTTGATACGGTCTAATTTTTTGTCAGAAGCACCGTTAATACTTTGTTGTAATTTTTCAAGTGTAAGATCATTTAGTTTCATTGCTTTGTTTCCTGTAAGTAAGGTTATGTCAGTTAAGGATTCAAATATTAAATCTATTTGAATCTGCTCATCGGCTTTTTCATTATGTTGATGCTGCTTTGAGCTGGCATCATAATAATTCTTTTCTTTATCATTTGACGAATCTTCCATTTTTGAATCATCTTTAATTACCAATGGAGTATCCGGCTTCGTATTTTTTAAATTTTGTACATTTTCAGCATCTTTTTTACTAGATTTACAACCTAGTTGATTTGCTTTTCTAGAAACACATGCAAGTATAGCTGATTTACTTCCATCGCCTTTATAGCGTCCTATCAATCTCCTAGCCGCAGTTACATGTGCACAATCCGGGACAGGAAAAGAACGGCCAGGTCCACAAAAAGTGGATGACTTAAGTTTCTTTCTTTGTGAACTAGATAATTTTGCATCACCCATTTCTTCATCTAGTAATGCCTCTAATTCATCCCAGTCTATATCTGTTAGACTTAGTAATTTCTCACATTCATCTTCATCTTTTATTTTATTTAGTTCATCCTCTTCTAATCTAGATAAAACTAAATCTTCATCATATACTAATCCTTTTTTATCAATATAAGCTTGCTTATCATATTTTACACTTTCCCATAATACTCTATTTGCTACTAGTAATTCAGCTAGTAAATCACATGCAAGTAAAAAAGATTCATCAGCATATCTAACATCAGAGTCCACAAATACTAAACTTGTTTGGACTTTACATTCATCTCCAACACAAGGATCCGCAGGTCTTTCCCCATCAACCATAGATATGGAAGTAATCTGAGCTGCAGTTGTACCATCATTATCTGCGGGGGTATTCACAAGAGAAACTTCTTTATAATCCAAAGCACCTACTCTCCAATAACATTGTTTTTCAATACCTTCATCATCTTCATAAATACGTCCTCTACTATGTCCACAATATTCTTCTACATTTAAATTAATATTACATATAGAACATTGAGTAAAATTAAAATCACTGGCAGCGTCTCTTAAAGGAGCACCATGAGTAGAAACAGTTAAATAACGTCCATCAATAATTTTTTCAATAGCATCACTATCTGTAACTAATACATCTAATTGTGTAAACCCAGCACCTTCCGTAGAATCAATAAATCTGGCTGCTTTAACTCTCCCCAGGGGTTCACTGTCTAAGTCGTGATTCTTTAAAAAGGGTTTACTATACGGGGTTGTCCACACATCTCTAGATACAGCATAACGCATTGCATCGGGATCATAATAAAAAAAGTTTTTATTTTTGTATCCCGCATGGGTAGCATCTAACGTAACAAGCAAGGATTTTGGAATATATCTATTTCCATCTTGCTCTATAGCAAAATCTGCAGAAATAGTACTTTTGCTTTGATCTTCAAAATTATGTAGTAATTTACTCATTTGTAGTCTCTGGTAGTAAGGCTGGAAATTGCTCTAAACTTCTTGTCATATTTTTACACCTAGGGCACTTAATTTCTATATTTGTTCCTGGAACAATCTTAGATAATAGTTTATTACACATAGTTGTTGATCCCCATTTTTCTGATTTCTTTTCATCAATGTGCTGACACCTTAATTCTAATAAATTAGTAGGAACACAGTTTGCCCTAATATTAATTGTAGAGCAACCTCTTTTCTGACATTTGATTTCAACTGCATATGGTTTTTCTTGATCAACATACTTACATAATAAAGAACCACATTGTGGACATCTAAACTCCAGATAGTTGTGTTCCATTAAGCATCCTTTATAATTTGTGCTTCTAATGTATCGAAAACAGTTCCTATTACTTCTTTAAAGTTACCTCCATTAGAGTGCCTTCGTAACATAATTTTCATAGTAGTTATGTCATACGGGTCCAACTTAGACCCGGTAAGTAGATCTTCGAGCTCTATAACAGTTTGCGTCCCTAAGGCCTGATTCCATAATTCAGTATAATAATCTCTAGTTACGCTAGGTTTAGATAGTTGAGTTCCTTGTTGATTAGTTGGTCTAGAAACATTACTAGACAAATTCTCACCTGCCTCTGATAGTGCAGATGCTTTAGCTTCTGCTAAAGGAATCTGTACTCTATTAAGATACATTGCTTCTCTTTCTAGTTGAAGAATAATATCTCTACCTAATTCTTTTCGTAATTCTTCCTCAGTCAAAGCATTATTAATATAAAGATTAAGTTGATGTGCTTCTCTTTTAATCTTCTCTGATAGATCAACTTCAGGAATAGACAAGTAAACCATATTCTCATCATTTAAAGTAAATTCGGTATAACCTGATTCATATAATAATTCTGTAATCATAAAAAATTCTATAGAATTTTTCAGAATACGCTGAAACTTTGCCGATGTACTCTGCATTTCAGAACTAATTACTTGAGCTGTTGCACGATTTGCTGAATCTCCTTCTCCCATAGCTACTCCTGACATTCCCAAACCAGCTAAAACTCTAGCTTTAAAATAATTTATAGAAGAAGTTAATATATTATTAGCATTAGTTGCTTTAGCTATATCTTCTACTGATACTCGTTCTGAAGTTACTAATACGCCATCACCAGTTAAACTTTGAATAGTTGAAGCTAAATCATCAACCTGCTCTTGTGTACCTGGTTGCTCTTTACTTCCTACTTTAGCATGTAACTTAGGAATTGCAACTTTAATTGATTCCAGTAAAGATAATTCTTCTAATTCTCTAAGAGCTTCCATGTCTGCAATAACAGGTACTGACATAGGCATTGAAAAAAAGAACATCGAAGGAGTGGCACTTCTGTCTTTAATATGAATAACATTATAAGGACTCCATTCTGGATCCTTTATACCGGGTGGAGGCTTATTAATTAGGAATTGTGTAAAAGCAGGATCTTTAGGTTTGCTTGGATTTTGTCCAGAAATTTGTTTCCACTTTCTTATATTTCCGTAATTATCTCTATCTACTTTAACAGAACTTGGATCAACTGGTTGATATCCCGCAACAGGAACTCTAGTAAATCCATCAAAAGATTTTCTTTCTTTACCTCCTGAAGCTTTTCTATTTCTCTGTTTAGTAATTATACTATTAGAGTATAATACCATATTAAAAGTAATTTCATCAAAAAGTTCAGCGGTCGGTTTATTAGTAACGATAGCCATTTGATTAAATCTTTTTCTTATATACTCTACCGTAGTGGGGTTATTGCCTATAAATTCCCAAGAATGTTTTCTAATTTGTTCTACATACTTTTCTACTGATCGTCTAAATATTGATTCATTAGTAAAAGCAAGTTGTACTTTTTTGAAGTCCCATTCAGGAGTAATAAATATACCTCGATTACCGCCTGCAATTACACTTAAGACTTTAGATTTAAGTGCTTTTAAAATATTTGATATACTATTTGATTTTGTAGTTGCATCTGCAGTTTGGGCATATGCTAACTGTTCAATCTTTCGATTTCGTTTAGTAAGAATATCATTAACTTTTTCTTCTAAAGTTTTACTCTTACCAAAAAATGGAAAAGTGAATCTAGCCATTAGTATTCTAGTCCTACATTAGTTAGAGCATTTTTAAGTTCTTGTATCTCATCGGCGCCTAAAGCTTTTACACATTCTCCTTTTTTCGCCTTACTTACAGCTTCATTTGCTTCTTCTTGAGTTAAACCCATATATTGTGCAAAAAATTTAGCCACGTCCTCATCTTTTTGCTCAATTAAGAGAGAAACGGGATTGATCTTCTCACCAGTTATGTCAATCTGGCGGCCTAGGCCCCCTGTAGGAGAGTAAAATGAACCATCTTTAGACCCATCTCCTGTATCAGAAGTTTTTTTAATATCAACAGTACCACGTCCGTCTGTATATTCAAGACCTGTTCCTGTTCGTCTTCCAATAGTTGATGATGTTGGAAAAGGTTCATATGGTCCTCCAGTCTCTTTATTCTTGGAAGAATCGGAAGCAGACCCAGCTCCGGAATCGGCTTCATACTTATCTGGTCTTTGAGTTGCACAAATCATAAAAGCTTGTGCATTTAAATCTAATAACCATTCTATAACATCTATAGCTGCATTAAGCTTAGGTAACCATGGATGATTTTCTCCAGTAACTGATGCATCTTCTCCTTCACCAGCAACTTCTTTTGCTTTTTTCATCATATAGTCTTGCATATTTAGTATCATTTCTCTAACATTTTTTGACCAACCATCTGGACCAAATAAAGCAACTATAAGTGACATAAATAATTGTTCCCACGGTAAACATTGGGCGACAACACTTGGATTATCCGATGCTTCTATTCTTTCTTTTCCCCATTGTACAGCTTGTTCAAATAGATGCTGTTGAACAACATTTAACATTGTAACCAGCATTATAGTTATTGAAGTATGCATTATAGCTGCTATGTTAAATTTAAATCCTTCCCAATTGAAATTCATAGAATCTCCAGTTAATAAGGGAATTAAAGCCATTAGCAGAGCATGTAGCTGTCTAAGCCATATTCTCTGTTCTTCTAAAAACATCTCTATATGCTGTGTAGAGATAGCTGGATTTTCTAAGAGTTCTTCTAAAGTTATTGGATCTCCAGCAGCAAATGCTGCCTCGTATTCAGATACAGTGTCATATCTGGTCCGTATTATTATATTACCTCCAGAGTCCACTTTATATATTTTAGCATCTGTTACCCCTGCTATGGTAGAGCTGCGTATTAATTCATAGAAGATACAACAATAAAATTCTTTGGTAGCCATGCTATCGATAGAACCTCCTATTGCCTCGCCAACTCCGTTAATCATATCAGAGATTCCATTAGCTCCATAAGTCTTAGCCCCTTCTATTAAATTCTTTTTATATCCATCTAGATCTGCGTCTTCTAAAGATACATATCTTCCAACAAGTATAAAGTGAGTATCTTTAGAAGAATCATTAAGTGGGACTGATATTAAACTTGCCCATTCTGACTTTATCTCTTGTAAATTTTCTTCTTTAAAATAGACTGTTAAAATATTATCTTCCAATGTAATACTACTAGTTTCTATAGAAAACACAGCAGACTTAACGCCACCATTTGGATTATTTGCTAAGTCCTGTTTATCTTGTATAGTTTTATCAAATGCTAAACCTAGTTTTGGAAAACCTAAATAAAGTTTCTTTCCTCCAGTTAATTCAGCATCTTCTAATCTGAAAGGATTAGTATCATCATATGAGAAGAGCATAGTGGCTGGTTCGGGATTAACCCAACTAACTTCGGTTTTATTGCGTGTTTTTAAATCTTTATTAATATTTTCTAGTTTTTCCTTTTCAAGTTTATCTCCTCCTTCAAGACTAGAATCTCCAGGATCAGTTACTATTACAATATTATTAAAAGCTGAGCCACTTATTAAGTCTCTTAGCTCTTGAAATTTAATTGGAAGAAATGTTCCTTTATTATGTGAAATTGGATTTAGAGGATATAAAGAATTTGCAGCATTTCTAACATAAGAAGACATTTTAGAAGTTAAAGCCTTCCATCTTGCAGCCGAACTCACTTTAGAATCACCAGCAACATCTGACTGTATTCTATTTTTTAATGCTGCAATTGGGTCTCTCCATTTAGTTTCATTTCTGCCCTGTTGGGTAGTGTGTTGTTCTATTCGATCGAAAAAGCTAGACAATTCTGCAATTGCAGCATCATCAAGCTCTGATCTAAGATCTTCTACCCATTGTTCGTCAGGCATTAGAAACTTCTCCCTTTAGTACTTCTAGTTAATGTTCTTGATTTATGGGAAAATCCTCTACTCTTTACTGATCTACTTCCTACTTTTTTAGGAGTTCCATTTTTATCTAGTGTATATTCAGGAGGCTCTCCTTCCCCACTCCAAAATCCATGATCATAAAGTAATGCTCCAGATAATGAAGAAACTTTAGGTACATCTTTTATTTTTTCTAAATTAGATCTCCAACCTCCTTTAGTAAAAGCTAATTCAAGTCCTGGAACATTATCTATTACTACATCCATATCTCTTTTATGAAAAATTGAAGTATCCATCATATAACCATACGCGGCCAACATTGTAGCATCAAGTCTATGGTCTAGACCATCGCGTACAGTAGATGCATAAACTTCTCCATATCTACCAACTCTATCGATAATATATCCTCTCATTTGGCCAACTAAATTGAATTCTTCATTTTCTACAGTATTTCCTTTTAGATCAACTGCAGGAATTATAAGCTGTCCACTTTCATTTAATAATTGTAAATTTTTTACCATTGTATTTTTTGTAGGAGTTTTTCTTGCTATCCCTGTGATCTTATCTATGATTTCCGTAGATCCTCCCATGTCAACTGATGCCATATTATCTAACATATACTTCATATTTGTACACTTTGTACCCATGGGACCTTCACCCTTATCTAATGAAAGTCTAAGCATTTCATAATTTGCCTCACCGTGCCCACGATCAAAAACCATTTTATTAAATTTGATTTTTTTCATTAGTTTTAAAATAAATTCTACTGATCCCATATTAGTAAAGTCTGCAGGATCTATAGCATCGGCATAAAATACTCTAAGAGCATTTGATTTTTCAATCTTATTAATTAATTCTCCATCTGGTGTTTTCCATTCTCCATCATTATAAGGTATTAATAAATCAGGAATATTCATATACTCTAAAACAACTGCTTGAACTCCAAATCTAGATTCATTCCAATCTACTCCTAATACATAAATATTTTCTGGATTGTATCTAAGAGAAGAATAAGAATATACATATAAATTTGAGTCAATAAAATTATTTTTAAAAACTCCTTCAGCAGCTGTACCAAATAGTGCTAAATATTCATGTTCAAACTGTGTAACAGTTGTAACTGCTTTTAATTCTAATTCTCTATCTTTATTCCATTCGGGGCTAACCATGGATGGAAAAAAATATTCATTGAAGCCAAGATCTTTTTGTTGTTTTACAATGTTATAAAAATATTCTCTTTTACCTGTTGGAGTTCCTGATATTGTAAGATTAGTATCTTTATATGTTGTAGAAATAGGTAATACAGCTTCAACAAGTGCTTCATTTGTTAAAGAATCAACCTCATCTATATATAAATCATTGGCTGAATTATGAACTAAAAATCCTCCTGGAGCTAATCCTTCTTCTATTTTTTGACCTGAAGTTATAGAAGGTCCGGCAGCTACTGCTCCTTTACTATTAGAATTTTTCTTATAGGCAACAAATGTATGAGAGGGAGTTACTGTTAAATCAAATGTTCTTTTTTTCAGAGAAAGCTTTGTTACTCTTTTAACTCTTGACCAATATGCTTTTCCATTAGGATGAACAACAGAAACAAAATCAGCCTCTCTATCAACTTTTTCTTGAGTATATAGTTGTTGAATTTCTGCCCATCCCCTGCCCATTGTCATTACTTTATGATTTGCAGTAGCAACTAGAAATCTTTCAGAAGCTGTTTCAACTTCATATAATTCCTTAATACCATTATCGTGTATTGCTTCTACTGTTCCAACAATACTTTTTTCTGTTTCTAAATCTATAGATAATACTTCATCTCCAACCTTTAATTTATCAATTGATACAGAGGTTCCATTTTCTTTTACAACTTGAGTATCTCTAGGAAGACATTTACCACGAACTGAATTATTTCCGACATAGCCCTGTATTACAGAATTATTTTTAAACCAAATTTCATAAGGACGCATTCTAGTACGTGCTATAGACGATGAAATTTCAGGAGCATCTTTAGTCATTCTATTAATAAGATTAAATAAAGTTTGAACTTGAGAATCATATCCAGCCACAATTAAAATTTCTCTATCAGTATAAGTAAAAGCTTTCCATATAGCTTCAATTGCTAATGTAACAGATTTTCCAGTTCTTCTTCCCATTCTAAGAACTCTCTTCTGTGCTCTACTACGTAAAATCTTTTTCTGATAAGGACGAAGTTCTAGAGATTTTTTAGGATCAGAAGGCGAACGAAGATAAATTTCCGCGAAGTAAACTGGATCACTAAGAATTTGTACTTCTAATAAATCGTCTTTAGTTAACTTGGAGTCTGGCATATAAAGCTACCTATTAATAAATTATCTGTGGGAAATTCTGTACGGATTTTTATAGCTGGTTCATTTATTTTTCCAGCATATCTCAAATTTTCATATTTTAAAGGTTCTGTTAAACTTCCTTTAAATCTTATTGTTCCTGGTTCGGTTAAGGGACAGTGATCACTATGGCCATTAGCTGCAATACCTAATCTACTAAGTAACATTATGAGAAAATCTTTACTAAACGAAGTTAGATGTTTTATTATCTTTTCAGAAAGAAAAGGTTTTAAAACATATTTTAAATCGGATTCAGCTAATTTTGATAATGCTAATGTTATATTTAATTTAGTATAGGGATTTGGTCTTTTATTCTGGAATAAATAAAAAGAGCTTTTTAAACAATCTATATCTAATTTATTCTTCCACGAGTCTCCAAAAATCTTTAAGTACCCCAGCACTGCTACTGTAGTTTTTTTAGAAGCTCCCGGAACTGATTGAATTGATAAGTCTTTAAATTTAGAATAATTTACCCACGAGGAATTAGGATTTCCTAAAAAATTGGTATTAAAAGGACAGTTTATTATACGACCTTGAGATGTTATAAATTTATGTAAATTTACTTTTGAATCTTTTACATCTATAACTCGTATAGGTTTATATGTAGTTCCATTCCACCAAAAAATATTCTTATCTTTTAAATTTTTTGATAATACTATTTCTCCATTATTTGTTAGGAGAAGTTGTTTTTTAGAGATTACCATATCTTCTTCTTTGGATATTTTTTTCTTAAAGACGGTTTTACATAAAATTCACGATATCTTAGTTCTTCCATTAACCCAGATTTTTGAACCTGTTTTGTAAATCTTTTTATTAATGCCCCAACAGACTCATGTTGTCTCTTTTCTACAGTAACTCCCATTAATTATCTCGTATGGTGATAAGTTGCTTCATTTCCCATTAATCTATTTCTTGGATTTATTTTTGCTCCATAAGAAGCTCGAACTGCTCTTTGTCTTTCAGTCGCTGCGGCCGAAGATATCATAGCAGTAGGAAGTCTTCCATATCCTAATTCTAATCCTTTTCGTTCGTCTAACCATTGATTTATACTAACAGCTAATCCGCCTATTCCTTTTACAAAAGTATCTGCTGTAAATTTTACAGCCCCGCTCATAAGATCTAAATATGTATATAAAGAAAAACCAGCCGCAGCAGTAGCAAATGCTTTAGCAGCACCGCCAGCTCCAAGTGCCAGTTTACCAACCTCAGTTATTTTGGGAGCAAACTTACTAACTCCTTTTGCATACGTAATCTCAGCGCCAACTTTTAGTGTTTTAGGATCAACACCGGCCAATTTATATAACCAGGCAGACTTCAATTTATCTGGAGTTTTACTTAAAAAATCTGCATCATCAACCAGATTTAGCATTCCTGCTAAGCCTAAAGATTTAGCATGCCTCATTGTTCTAAACATTGGAGCTTCCCAGCCAGCAGATATAGCTGCATGGCCTACAGATTCAGTTGCAGATAAAACCATATTACCTATAGAAAGTCTTGAACCTAACGCAAACCCTTGTTTTATTCCCATCTTGTCAGGCATTCCAGTTAATAAAGTTCTAAAACCTATTGGCCCGCCATATTCAATTGACTTTAGTTTTCGATAAAATTCCGTTTTGGGACCAAGGAATGGGAAGGCTTTTTGAAAATTTCTTCCTGTTCTTATCTTCGCCCCTGACGCATCAAAACTCAGCCCAAACTGACCCGCCATTATGGGGTTAGCGTATGGTATTTTGGCTTGTCTGTTAAATATTCCATAGCCTCTTGTACCAGTTCCCTCTCCTGAAAAAGGATTTAGAATACTTGCTGCTCGAACAGGGGTCATAAAAGCACCCCATAAAGGTGCAGTAAGTGGGCTTGGCATTAAATCTAATGATGAAATGCCAGCTGGAGAGCTTTCAAGAGCTAAAGTTGCAGAGCCTAGTCCTAATCCACCTAAATAACCACCACCTGCTACTTCTGTCAAATAAGCACTTAATTTACTTATATTTTTTTGAGCAGGCATTAAACGGTACTCTTATGTCTAGCTGAATGCATTGCAAAAGGTAAACTTCCTGTTACGCCTAGATGTCCTGGCTTTCCCATTGTTGTGCGTTGAGCCCATAATCTATAACCAGGCCCAACTCCTCTTGCTTTGTTTGAAAACATTGGTTTTTTATATAAATTCTTTTGAACTGTATTAAATGATTCGGCAACTGCAAGCTGAACTTTTCTTGCTGTAATTCCTCCTAAAACAGCTCCGGATCCGACCGCCGCTGCAACGACACCGCCGGCTTTTTTCCAGGATGGTTTAATAAAAGCCAATGCACCTAATGATGCAGCACCCCCAGCTAAGCCTCCTGCTAGCATACCTTTGTTTGCATAGGGTCCAGTAAATGTTGCTACAGCTTCACCTGCAGCATATCCAAGATAACCTCTCACTCCCTGCTCTGACATGAGAGACATACCCGTCAGAGTTTTTTGTTTATTCCAAAAGCCTCTAGAATTTATATCTTCATAAGTTAAACGCTCATGTCTACTAGTCCTAGCAGGTAAATTAGAAGATCCTCCCATCCCTCGTGATACTACTGCTCCAACTCCAACTCCGGCTAGAGCACTAGCTGCTGCCACTTTACCAAGCATAGTAGAACTACTTAAAATATTAGTTCCAGGTACCTTATCAAGTGGTGTTCTAAGATATTTTATAGCATCAACAAATCCAGCCATTTTATTCTACCTCTTTAAATGCTTTATCAAGAGAAGACTCTAAGGCTTTTTTATCTTGTTGTTCTTTTGCTTGTAATAGTTCAAATTTTGCTCGCATCTCTGCAGCTCTAGTTGATGGATCTCCTTCGTCAGCAAGTTTATACTTGGCTCTTTGTTCTCTAGTAGCTAATAGTTCTCTACGTAATTGTTGTAATCTTCTAGCTGCTTTCTCCTTTATTTCAGTATAAGGAGTTGCTTGTTCATTATATATAACAGTTCCTGTAGCCTGTATGACGGTAGTAGCGACTTCTTTAACATCTCCTTCAATAGCAATCATTCTTTCTGCTCGTCTTTTATCTAAAAGAGACGAAACATATTCTTGAACCATACTTACTTCTAGGTAATTTTCCATATCAACACCCATATCTTTAATAAACTGTGGCAGTATCTGTTCCATGTACATAATTTCTTCTGGGCACCTTTCACCTTCTGGAGCTATTCCCATTTTATAGAATATACATAGCTCTGCAACGGGGCAGTCATTATTTCTACAAACCATAGGTAGAGTATTACTAACTCCAAATGTAGAAACCTTTAAATGTTTCAATAGCTTCTCGACCTGGTGCCTTGTCAGCACTATATCGTCTCTTTTCTCTTCTGGAAAAGCAGATAATATATGCTGTAACTCAGGAACTTTAGGTAGTTCAGCTAATCTAACACTAGTACCTTTTCCTATTATATCTAGAGCTTCTTTTAGCTCTTTAGAAACAGACGTATCCAGTTTAGTTATGTCAGTTTTATTATTTTTTGACATTCTTTTTATCTTTTATGCACGCCTTGCGGATTAGGTAACTCGTGTAGTAACAATTCATTTGCTGATATAACTTGACATATACTTAAAAGATAATCACAATCATTGCCCATTAATTTTTTTATCTTAACAAATGAATTAATTTCTTTATATTTTGTTTTTAGTACATCTAATTCCCCATCATCATATAAATTACATAAATATGAACGCATGTCTGAATACTTTTGTAGAGATTGTTTTCCTCCTGGAAACATTATCCGTACATCTCCAAAGCATGATCGGGATCTAGCATTTGTCTTCCATATTTCTTTTTCCATTCTCTTATATCAGCATCTCCAACCTCATAAAAAGCTAGTAAAGATGTTGGTTTATAAAAAGGATCGTGTATTATTTCTTGTGATTGTACCTTTCTTTTAGCATCTCCCGCAAGAACAGCATAAAATTTATGTTCAGCTCTCCAATATAATAATTGAGTAACTACATCGTCACTATTTGCTAAGTTATCATATTCTAATTTTGTTACTTCAAATATTTCAGGTTCAAACCTATCAGCTTCATAAAAATTCTTAGCCATGACTCGAACAGGCTGAGGAAGATCATCAATATATGTAATTAAATGCATTCTAGCTCTCCATACTTAAAAATTGTTGCTTAGATGTTTTATAGTAAGTTACAGCTTTATCAATTAATTCCATATCATTTCTTGAAAATTTTGATTCTGATTCTGTTATACTTTCTATTTTTGGAAAAGAATTTAAAATTTCAGTTACAATTTTAAGTTTTAATGCCTCATCTGCCCATATATAATTTGTTTTAGTATGTAACTCTTTATACTTTTTTTCACTAATTTTTAGAACAGTTTTAAATATTTTATTTGCTTTTGATCCTTGGTCAAGCAAAGCACCAGCAGTAGCCTCAAAGTCTACTGAGCTTGCTGTTGCTGAGATTGTTCCAGGATGAGACATAAACTGAGTATGGGAAAAAGCATATCTCTTGCTACCTGCTAAAAATACTAAAATACCTGCAGAACTGACTTCTGATAGTCCATATGTATATATAGGAGATTTACAGCTATTAAAAAGATCAAATAAACTTAAAGCAGTTTTTATACTTCCTCCCTCAGTATCTATAAAAACATGTATAGGAGCATTACCGTTATTTTCTAAAAGTAATAAGTGTTCAGCTATTCTACGCATAATTGGTTCTGTATCGGCTGGAGAAGAACCAGTTCCATATATTTCTTCTGTAATAAAAATTATTCTATTCATTCCTAACTCTCTTTTTTAACATATTCAATAACTATCATTAGTTTAACAATTTCTCGAGTATCTGTATTCTCCTCTATAAACGGATCCTGAGTAGTGTTAACTTCATTTTTGAGGGTTATAGGTATAATATTAAATCCTTTATCTTCATATTTATCTAACCCTCCAGCATTGTTAATAAGAATATTTATTCTCTCATTAACATGTTCAGTAATGGCCCCAGAAGACACGTCTCCATCAAGATAAGTTATATCTTTTCTTGGAAGTTCGGAGTCAATGAGTAGTTTAGGTTCTTGAGCATTTTTCTTAGCCTTTAATGCTCTAATTTTGTCTAATGTACTTTGTCTCATAATAATTAATCCTTATAATTTCCAATCATTTGATTCTAAATAATCAAGGGTATTACCAATATCTCGATCGCTACTTGAATCATATTCTTGGTATGCTTCCACTTTAATTAATTCTAAAATAGAAAATCGTCTTTTACATGCAGGACAGGTAGAATAAGTATCTGAAAATATTTCTACTTCCTCTTGTCCACATATACAAGTTAAGCTTATTTTTTGATCTGCCCATTCAACTCTATATTCTCCTAAAAATATCTCTCGTCTATAGAAATTTTCTTTTTTCATACCTAGTAATTGCCACTGTTACTGTCGCCAGAATCAAAGAAAATATCTGAAGAAGTTGGATCTGTAGCCATGGGCCCATCTGGTACAGGAATATCTAGCTTTAGCCCACCATTAGATAAGGGAAAGTTTCCAGTCTTATCCTGAGCATTAAAAAATCTCTTTTTATATCTAGGAATATTTTTTGTAGATTCATTTAACTTATTTATTCTACTTTTTGCTCTGTCCTTATTATTTATAGCATGATTTAGTGTTGCAAATTTATTTGCTTCATGATTACTTCTTTGTTCTTTAACATGCAATAAACTTTTCAAATCCTTTGCTTCGTCTATACTAGCTGCTGTGTTTTTCATAGTCCAATGCATAATGGTAGCGGAAGCTTCTATACAATCCATACCTGTTCCATCTAAAGAACCATCTGCATACATATAATCTTCTCCAGCTGCTTCTTGTTCTTCCGGAGATTTAACATCTTCACCGCAAGTTCTAGCTTCACCAAAAAGAATAAAATATGCTGGATTTATTAAATTACATTCTACCCATGATATTGCTTTTGAAATACAGCTACGTATTAATTTAGTATACCATTTTTTCTTCGGCATAAGTTTTTGTAAAAATGATTTAATACTTTCTCCTGGAAAATATTTAAAAATAAGCCATAACTTTCTATAAATATCAATCATTTGAAACTCTTGAGTTTCTATATTCACTTCATCAATATTATCCAATTCAAAATCAGAATCGCCTGGATCAGGTATATTTTCTAAATTTTGCATTTGAATACAATCCATGGCCACCCTGGGAATTGGAGCAAGTGGCATATTTTTGTCATCAGCTCCATAAAAACCCATAATAGCAGAAACAGGATCAAATCCATTAAGATGAATATAAGAATCCATAGCAATATCTATGGCTCTATCAATAATTTCAAAATCTATAACTACAGTAGGTTCTTGCTTTAATTGGGAAGCAGCAATAATTAACATACGATTCTTTTCAGGATCCAAAATAATAGCCATATCTTTTAAGTTTTCTTTAACGGTTTCCTCTAATTCATCTAATTTATCTTCTCCAGCTTCAAGTAAATTTAATTTTACATCATCATCATATTCTTTTTCTAATTGTTCTATTTGTAAGTCTACTGGTAGAGCTGTTATTGTACTAGGAACAACTGGTAAAGGTTGTACAGACTGATCACCTGTTACAGGTTTTTTTGTTCTTATTTTCTTTGGTCTTCTGAGATAAGGCATTAAGATTTAAATCCTTTAAATTTATCCATATATCTTAATAAAGCTCTTTCTAATTTAATAGGGAGAACAATTATATCTTTCCACAAAATATCTCCGGCTTCTAGATTCTCTGATGCATCGACGGTTTCGGCAATTTGTAATTGAACTGATGGCATTGTTATAACACTATATGTTTTTCCAAAGTAGCATTTTAATTTATTTTTAATAAATCTGTTTATTCGGACTGTTTTTGGTAATTCAAATTCAAATATCATATCAAATTCTATTTTAATTGATTCTATGCTATCCAAATCAAATACGCTTCTAACTTGTTGACCTAAATAACCTGATAAAGATTTTCTAGGATAATGCACTGGTGAAAATGAACCATCAGCATAGTTATGAATCACTATCATAGATATATATATTAGGTATGTCGTTCTAGTTTTAGTTTATATCTCATCATATTATCATGATGTTGACATAAAGCATTTGCATGATGTCTTCTGCTACATCCAGGAAATGTACAAAAACCTCCAGATCCTTTATTATAGGCTTTTCTAGGTCCCCATTTAACAACCGTCTCATAATTTATATCAGCTGCCTCAATAGCATCTTTCCAAGAACCAAAATGTCTTTGAGCAGCTTTCCAGAGTGCACCATTAGTAGTCTTTACATACGTAGAATACCGTTTATCCTCTGGTAAATCCAAGATATTTTTTAAAATTTTAGTAGTTGTCCAGCGTCGTTTTGGCATTTAACTATATGATGCGATGATATCCGGTTCTTTAATGATTAAATAGTCTACATCATCTACATTAATTTTTATACCAGCATACTTAGCAAACATGACTTTGTCACCAATCTCTACGTCAGGTACACGATAGTCCGTTATAGACGATTCCCATATACCCGGTCCAACAGCAATAACAATAGCTTCATTAGGACGTTCTTTTGCGCCGTCAGGTATAATAATTCCGCCTTCTGAGGTATCGGAAGGCGTATCTGGTAAAACTATTATCCTATTCTGTTTTGGATTTAATTTAAAACTCATTGGTAATTCTCCTATAGTTTATTTTTATTCGTACCTAAATTTACGAAAAATATATATACTATGCAACTATTATAGTATAAGCCTAGATTTAAATAGATTTATTGAGGGTAATTTTATCCAGTCACTATTCATATTATGTGCAAGTAAGGTTAGCATATTTTCATGTAAAACTGATACTTTGTTTTTATATATAATTAAATCATCCATAATAAGGCTATAAAAAAGAAATGGTTGCTTTAAGATACTAGTGATCTCACTTTTATGTATAGTACATTTAAAATGTTTTCTAAATTGTGAGGAATTCTCTAGTATATTGCATGCTTTAAAATAGTTTATAGGAATAGGAGAGTCATCTCCAGGAAGAAATCCATTAGAAGCCCAAATTATTCTTTGTAAATTTGCAGAAAATTTAAAAGTTGGATCATTCGGATCTTCTTCTAGTATATATGGTTTACTTGTAGTAGACGTTATTATAGCAGATTTTATAAATAATCCTAAATGATATGGAGTTGGAGAGTTTGGACATTTAATTAATTTTATAAATAGTTCTGGATATGCATTCTTTGTATTGGGTTTTAATTTTGGATCAATTAATAATACAGAAGAATTATCATTTCTTTCTATATAAACTGCATTAACAGGAAGACCTATCTGAGAAGCAGATAGTCCCATAAGCTCAGTTTTATCCTTTCTTGATTTTAGTTCATGTCTTAGTCTTTCTTTTAATTCTCTAAATATTTCAAAATCAATAATAGGATCATAACTCTTGACAGGAGTACTTCTTGTTTCCGAAGATAATTCAAGAAAAGAATTATAATCTATAAAGTTACCCCTAAGTTTTGAGTTTGATTCTACTAAGCTTGTTTCCATTATGTTGCAATTTGTATAACAAGAAAACCTTCATTATCATATGTCATACTTTGGAGATTTAGAAGATGTGTATTTCCATCAGCTCCATCAGCTCCATCAGCTCCATTAGTACCATTAGTACCATTAGTACCAGCAGTACCAGCAATACCATCAGCACCGACAGCACCAGTCGCGCCGGTAGCGCCATCAAAATAGTCAGTACCTTTTTGGGGAGTATAGCCATCAGCTCCATCAGCTCCATCAGCTCCATCAGCACCATCAGCACCATCAGCGCCATCAGCGCCATCAAAATAATCTACTCCTCTTTGGGGAGTATAGCCATCAGCACCATCAGCACCATCAGCACCATCAGAACCATCAGAACCATTAGTACCATCAGCACCATCAGCACCATCAGCACCATCAGAACCATCAGAACCATTAGTACCATCAGCACCATCAGCGCCGTCAGAATAATCTACTCCTTTTTGGGGAGTATAGCCATCAGCTCCATTAGTACCATTAGTACCATTAGTACCATCAGCGCCGGCAGCGCCGTCAGAATAATCTACTCCTTTTTGGGGAGTATAGCCATCAGCTCCATTAGTACCATCAGCTCCATTAGTACCATTAGTACCATTAGTACCATCAGCGCCGGCAGCGCCGTCAGAATAATCTACTCCTTTTTGGGGAGTATATCCATCAGCACCTGCGGCCCCGGCAGCGCCGGTAGCGCCGTCAAAATAATCTACTCCTTTTTGGGGAGTATAGCCATCAGCACCTGCGGCCCCGGCAGCGCCGGTAGCGCCGTCAAAATAATCTACTCCTTTTTGGGGAGTATAGCCATCAGTGCCGTCAAAATAATCTACTCCTTTTTGGGGAGTATAGCCAGCAGCACCTGCGGCCCCGGCAGCACCGGTAGCGCCATCAAAATAATCTACTCCTTTTTGGGGAGTATAGCCAGCAGCACCTGCGGCCCCGGCAGCGCCGGTAGCGCCGGTAGCGCCGGTAGCGCCATCAAAATAATCTACTCCTTTTTGGGGAGTATAGCCATCAGCACCTGCGGCCCCGGCAGCGCCGGTAGCGCCGGTAGCGCCGGTAGCGCCGGTAGCGCCGTCAAAATAATCTACTCCTTTTTGGGGAGTATAGCCATCAATGCCGTCAAAATAATCTACTCCTTTTTGGGGAGTATAGCCATCAGCCCCATCAGCTCCATCAGCTCCATCTTGTGCTTGTGACTGTGATTCTTGAGCCATAATATATTATTTCCTTATTTTATGAAGGTGCAACAAATTTTATTAGTTGAACTTCTCTTTCTATACCGTCTATAGTAAAATATAAACTTCCATTTTCAAATCTAATTGCTAAAGCACTTGCTTCTCCAATTTGTGCTTTGACCACATCTGAATCTAATTGGCCAGATGCGGTATCAACTACAAATGCTTTAACCATTTCTACTTCATCATACATTTTATTAAATTCTTCTCTAAATTCTTCAATTATTTGAATTAAATTTCCAGTAATAGGATCAACCGACGATCGATCATTTCCTAATGAATCGTAAAAATGAGGAAGTTTATTAGATGTTTTTCTAGAAGCAAACTTTTGGGTTATGTTTTCTAATCCTTTTGAAGTAAAAACTGTTTTTTCAGGCATACTTTATCCCTAGTATTTCTTTTTCTTTTTCTTTTTTTTTCTTGCTCTTCTTGGGCGATCTACCGCGTTTTGTTCCATATGTTCCTTTACCCTGTGGCATTATTATTTAGCTCCTTTTTTACCTTTTTTTTCTTTAAGTTTATCTTTTTCAGACTTTACTTCTTCTCTTTGTTTCTTTCTAAGTTCGTCTCTCTTCTCTTGATCATCTATTACTTTAAAAACTTTATACTTTTTTTGCAGTCTATCTACTGTTATAACAGCTTGTTGAAGATCTGCACCAGCAATTTTAGAGTTAGCGATAGCTGTTAATATAAACGCTAAATCTTTTATATCAAATATACCTTGCCTAGCTTCTCTTTTAAGCGCCTCCTTCTCATGAGGTAGCAGTTCTATCATACTTATTCTTCAATACCGAGGTTCAGGGAATCTCCATCAAAGTAAAGAGCCCCATTTATTATAGGGTCTGGGCCAGAAGTTTCTGATAGGTATAAGATACCTTCTTTATCAACAGCAAACACACTTGTGGCATTAAGTTTTAAATCTAATAAATTTAGTCCATCTAAGAGCGTAGATTCTACAGAGAACGCATTTTTTGCTTTAACTTTAGAGGAAGTATTTCCGCTACCTAAAGATAAAGACTTTGCTGCACCTAAAGAAGCCGCAATATCTACATCATATGTAGTTTCATCTACATCTAAATCAATAATTTCAGTCTGAGTATCTTTTACGGTTAGCCAGCCGTCTAAGGAGAAGTTTACCTGAGACCAATCTATACTTCCACCTAATATGTCTCCAGCATGCTCGTAAGAATCTAGTGCGCCTTGTTTTAAGTTTACAAAATTTGCATCAAGTTCACTTACTGTTAGCGGAGAGCCTTTAGCTTCTCTCGTGATTATATTTATGTTTAATGGCATTGTTTAGAATCTCCAAAAATGTTTTTAATTTTCATATGATATATCTCCAAAATTAATTATTTTCAATTAAGTTATGTCAATCGTAAGCTATTCGGGGTAGGGAGTAACCCAAGACTTAGGATCATCTTCTGGAGTTTTTGGAGATTTAGATATAGGTTTATGCTCTAAAATCTTTTGTTTATCTTCTTCATAAACTTTTCTTCGCTGTTGGTTAGAAATACCAATTAATTTTTCTGATTGTGATAATTGTCTATTTACCATAGCTATATTATAACTTATAACAAGCGCTACTGCCATGGGGTCAAACACAAAGATAAGAATAAAGATAAAGAACTTAACTACTGTATCAATATCTGTCCCAAAGATTCTTGCTAAATAAATGGCAGGCCCTACATCAACTCCTGTTTCTATCATCAAGACTTTTAAATCACCAATTTCTTGTTTAATCTCTAACATCTGGGTATTTATTTCTAATACCTTTGGATTATACTCTTCTCTTAATTGTCTTTTAGCTGTAGGATAGTTATCAGGTAACATACTAACTGATTGTTCTAATTCATCTTTTAAATAACCTTTATCTTCTTTTAATTGTATTAATCTATCTTCTTTATGAAATAAAGTTGCAGCTTGTTTCTCATATTCTATCGTAGCGCCTTGATAAGCATTAGATAAGAAACCAAATATGCCTGCACTTGTTATTATAACTAAAGTTACAACTCCAACTGTCATATAATATTTTAACCAAGTATTTACTTTCGTCCAATACCGATATAAGAATGATGCCGAAACAAGTTTTGCAAATTCTAAACTACCTGCCATAATGATTACGGCTAGAGTAGCCCCACTAAATAATTTGGATAATCCAAATACAGAATAAAATGCCGCACTACCCGCTACGAGTAATGCAGCTAAGCCTACTAAATATGGAAATATTTTACTCCTGGTAAAATTTAATGTGTTATCTTTCATATTTATGATTTAACTAAGGTAGAAGATATATATAGAAAAAGAGAAATTAAAAAAGGAAAACAGGCCCAAAGACTATGGCCTGATAAAGATATAGCTAAAAAAGAAATAATTAACGAAATAAAAGAAGCATTTAAAAGCCAAGTCTTTATATAACTACGCTTTTTATTATTGTATAGGACTCCCATTTACTCCTCCAAAAAATACTAATTTAAGTAATAATCCAATTACTGCAGCATAAACAACCCAAAGAGCGCGATTAACAGTATTTTTCCAGTCCCATAATTTTTCAATTTTAGTTTGAACTGTTGCGAATGTTCCTTTTTCTAGTTGTTTTTCACTATTCCTTCTGTGTTCTGTATTTTTATTAACTCGTACTACAACACCATCTTCAGGATTATATAGTTTTCTATGAATTTTTTCTATAGCTAGTTTAACTTCAGCTATATCTGTTACTATTTCTCCTTGTTTAGTAGAAATAAATTCTAAGATAATTTGTATTTTCTGTAGATCTCCGTTAGGAATGCTCTTTCTAAGCTCATCTACAGACCGTTGGAGTATTTCTAAATGTTCTTTATTTGTTTTAATTTTTGACATATTTATGCTCACAGCATCTAAGTAATTGTATAAGTTATGTCATTTTTAAAAGGCTTAATTATCCTAAAATTTTAGCTATTTTACTTAAATCTTCCAAAGTATCAACTGAAGGTTTAGTATAATTTGTGGCTATAACTTTTATTTTTATATCATTTTCTAGAGCCCTTAGTTGCTCTAATTTAAAATGTTTTTCATTCTTAGTAGGAGTTAACGAAGTATATTTTTGTAGACATTTTTGTCTAAAAGCATATACTCCTATATGTTTATAAAGACATCCAACTTCGTTAATAGTCGTATCAAAAAATAAATTACGAAAGAAACCTCTTGCATACATATTATCATCAACACACAGTTTCACTATATTTTTATCTTGGAAATCCTCCATACTTAACCGCGTACTAGCCAGGGTGGCCATTTGAACTTCATTTTCATCAAATGCTTTAATAAGATCATCAATTAATTTAGGCTTAAGTAAAGGCTCGTCCCCTTGAATATTAATAATTATATCATCATTATTAAATTTTTTAGCAACCTCAGCTATTCTATCTGTTCCAGATTTATGTTTTGTTGATGTCATAACTACATCAAAATCAAAAGCTTCTAACGCGTCTTTAGTTTCTTTAGAATCTATAGCAATAATTACTCTATCTAGTTTTTTAGACTCTAGAGCTCGTTCTGCGACATGAGCTATCATAGGCTTTCCCTTAATGTTAGCTAAAATCTTTTTAGGAAATCTGGTGGAATTTAGTCGAGCTGGAATAATAGCAATATTCACTATATATAATTATTAGCTGTATTATTCAATTCATTTAATTGTAAATATTTTGTTAGCATATCATTGGATATAGTATTATTTACAAGCAGTTCACCTGAATGATGATAAAAATATTCCCAAGGTTTTTTATCTAATTCATATCCCATTTCTATCATATCAAAATACATTTTGGTACCGTAATATGGAGAAAGGATTGATAATACATAATAATTTGCTTCTATTTTTTCTGCTAATTTTATTGTCTGTTTTAAATCTTCATCAGTTTCGCCAGGAAAACCGGCCATAAAATAAGCAGTAAATGGAACACCTGCATCCTTTAATAGTTTAGCCCCCTTTATCATATCCTCAGTTGTTTCATCCTTCTGTATATTTTTAAGTATCCTATCACTACCAGATTCAAATCCCAACTTTACTCTTGTACACCCAGCTTGTTTCATTAATTCAGCTATTTCCTCATCAAAGTGATCAGTTCTAGCTTCACATTTCCAAGGCATATCCAGTTTCTCATCTATTATTCCTCTAAGAATTTTCTTTACTCTTGGCTTTTTAATTGTAAATACATCATCTACAAAGTATATTATAGAGTTATCTTCAATAATAAGATTTGATTTATTCTTAATATTTCCTGAAGCACTGAAATCATATTGTTTATCATTCCAGTATTTTTTTCTTAAATGCCTCATTTCAGACAAAACGGATTCTGGAGATCTATATTGTGTTTTATCTCGTTTCCAATGAAAGGGAGATGCACAGTAATTACATCTATATGGGCATCCACGAATGGTACAAATATAGGAAACATCAACAAATGATTTTTCATCTTTATCAATTCCCCAAAATTTATCTCTTTCAGGAAAGGGTAAATCATCTATGTTTTTATTAACATTAGCGTCACCAATATTAATAATTTTATTTCCAGATCTACTAATTACCCCAGATATAGTTTCTACAGGTTCATTTTCTATTAAAGATAACATGGCCTTTTCACCTTCTCTCTGTATACAATAATCAATTGCAGATAATTTATTTAATAAATTAGGATCCAATGTAGCATGTACTCCTCCTATAACTTGTTTTATTTTAGGAGATCTTTCTTTAACTTTACTTGATATAATATCAATTGAACTTACATTAGCAGTATATGAAGTATAACCTATCCACTCAGGTTCAAATCTTAAAATAGTTTCTACAACTTCCTCCCATATTGGAAGATTTTGATTTTTAAAATACTCTTTATAATTTGTAAAATTCTCTTGTGCGTGAATAAGATCATACTTACGAAATTTCTTTTCTCCAATATAATCTGCATTATACAACCATGCGTCATGGCCTCGGTCATTAAGATATGCTGCTATATAGGCTATTCCTAGAGAGTTAGCATTGTAGTGAGATCCTAAAAATCTATAAAATGGTGGATTTACTAATAATATTTTCATTTAAAATCCTTTTTTGATTTTTGTGCTCCTCATTTCTTCTGAGAATATCAACATATTTGTTAGTTTTAGGATAAAATGTTTTATCATTCATAGGAATAAATTTTAATTTCATCTTACATTGTTTACATAATAATGGAGATTCTTCAGATATTGGAGATAAAAGTAATTGATCTCTTACTTGTAAAAATTTATCTACTATGTATTTAAATCCTTCTATCTGTATATTTCCTAAGTTTATTTCTCCTTTCCAATCCATACAACACATGTGCCCATTTCCATAATAATCAATTATAAGTTCAACAAGAGGTCTGAAGCATGGAGCTACTTCATCGTCTATATCAAAATTATATTTTCTTTGATCTAGTTCTCCTCCCATAATTTGAAGCTCTCCATTCTTCTTCATAAACTTCTCAATATAAGACCAATCTTTTTTTTGGTAATTACTTATAACTATTCTTTCAAAGTGTTTTAAATTATCAAGATTTTCATCTAGATATGTACCATTAGTCCATAAACAAAATCTAGGAGTATCATATATATTTTCTACGGCCGTTACAATACGCATAATTCTATCAAAAAATAAAGTGGGCTCATTATAATAATGAAACCCTATAAAGCCTTTAAATCCAAGATTGATAGCATATTTAATTGATTCTATAATTAGTTCATCTTTTAATATTTTCTCAATAGATAAAGTTCCATATCTATCTCTGTCTATAGATGGACAAAAGCTCTTATGTTCTCTTGCTAAATCACAGGAACGCCCTATTTCAAAATTTAAAAATTGGGTAAGATTCATTTAAAATAATCTGAAGTTTGGTTAATTTTATCTACAAAAAAAGATCTTAGAGAAGGAGTCTTCTTAAATACATCAAGCCAATGAGGCACTACTTTAGCAAATGGAAAAATATCTGCTTTTTTAATACATGTAATTGGATGCCATGGCCTCCATCCAGCGATATAATGAATTACTTTAGAGTCATCAAGAGCTTCTAAATAATAATCTATTATTTCTTTGGGATAAGGTATGACTTTATTTTCACTGTCATATAATATTGGTGGACAACAAAAGTTATAGCTACGGTCTAGATATTCAATATCATAAGCAAATAACATATTAATAAAATCTTGATCTAGAAACTTTAGAGAAGAAACACAGTGAATAAATAATTTACTTATATTAAATGGTAGTTTATAGTTAATTTTATTATTATTAAACATCATTACTCCGGCATTAATATAGCCATGAGGACTATAATAGTGTCGTTCAGTGTAGCGCAGCCTTGTTTTTAAATCTATTTTCATGTAGTGTTTTATAAGGGCTATAGCCTCTAAGCTAAATTCGCACTCTACTGCAGCAATAGAAGCTGTGGGTTTTAAAGAAAGTAATGAAGATAAATCTCTTACAATTACATCAGCATCCAGATATAGACTATAATCGTATTCAGTTTTCAGTTCTTCTAAAGCAAATATTCGAGCTGCCATAATGCTTAAATTAAATCCTTTTAATCCTTCTATAGTTATTTTTTCATCTCTATTATTTAGAATATAATTTAAATGTTTTAATAATTCTGGATTAATTTCTTTAAAGACATCAGGCTTATGATTAAGAGTAGCATAATCAACAGTTCCATCATGATATAAAATATAATCTACATTCTTAGGTTTATCTCTTATCCATGCTTCTGTAAATACATTTAAGATATCAACCCATTCATCATTTATAACTGTAAAAATACACTTACTCATTATTTATACTTTTTATTTGCTAACTCTAAATCTTCAACAGTTTTTTTTGTGTGGCCTGCTTTCCAACAGTGCTTCCAATAATCAATATCTCGTTGGCTCTTATCATCAAAACATACATCTCCCCTCTTTTCCTTTATATTAAAAAAGTATTCTTTACTTTGAAATCTATAATGATTACATTTTAAATAGGTTTCATTTAATAATTTATTATCTGCAGATCTAAATATTTCATTAGCTTTTAAGTTATGAGGATATTTTAAAGACTTAGTTAAATTACCATTTACAGTACGTCCCATTACTGTATGATTGTGGACTCCACACTCTATAATATTATTTATAATTGAGGTACAAATTATAGATTTGGTTAGTGTAAATCTTAATTGCTTTCCTACATCTGCTATTCTTTGGGTAAAACCTTGTATAACGCTCTTAGGTTGTTTTATGATACCATCGCTGATAAAGTCTACACTAGGGATTATAATCTGTCCTATGGTATTAGACGTCCATATTTTCCTTCTATCTTGTTTTCCTTCTATTTCTCCGTCAGCATAGCCTTTATCATATAAAAAATCTTTTATAGTATCATAGCCATTTTTTGAATAAATGAATTCATCTAAATCACAAATTAAAGTCCATTCAGATTGTATATTAGGTATAAGAGCTGTATAGCAAGCAGGCTGTGGATTAGGATGTACATTCTTTATTAAACTAATTTTATCAAAGTACTTATAAAGAATATCTAAATATTCATCAGTACTTCCATTATCAATCAAATAAAAATGATCTACCCCCTCATTTAAATAATGTGTAATCCACTCTTCAAAAATGTGTGATTCATTTTTAAATACACTAAGAACAGATAAAAAGTGAAAGTCTTGTTTATATTTTTTGAGGGAGTTATCTTGATATTTTTTTTGAATTTTCTTAGCTACTAATTTATTTATTTTTACTGTTTCGTTGACAATCATCTTTTGTTACTTTTGTTATATAGCCATTCATACTTTTTTTTAGTCTTATCGCTTAACTTGTCCACCAACACTCTCTCTTTGAATATCAGCATGATCGAAAAGCGCCCAATAAATCTCATAACATACTGTATCTTCTAATGCAGAAAAAGAATGGTATAAACCAGGTTTAACAATAGTTAAATCCCCTTTGTTCATTATTGTTTCATCAACTAAATCATAATCAGTTTGATGAATCGTAATTTTTAAACAACCTTCTTCTATAAAAAATGCATTAAATTTATGTACATGTTTGTGAGTGGAACAGAATCCACCTTTTTTTACTTCTATTCTATGAAGCTCAAAAGTATGATTTTGAAAAATAGATTGTGTTTTTCCCCACACTTTACCTTGTAATTTCA